>ENA-OPBE01000086-OPBE01000086.1-human-gut-metagenome-genome-assembly--contig:-NODE-86-length-85418-cov-2.424856_pt1 | contig 85418 bp, 143 predicted proteins | sample MGYA00241066_ERZ501448 | MGnify/ENA primary metagenome ERZ501448 (study PRJEB25962, sample SAMEA2042585) | human gut metagenome | biome: human gut; feature: human-associated habitat; material: faeces...
CTCATAAATTTCTTAAAATTGCGATCATTCATAAGCTCACGTTTAAGTTCAGGATAGTTTTTAACATTAGGTAATACAATCTCTATGTTATCAATATTATTAGATAATTGAGTTGCATTAGATTTTATCGGACTTGGCAGAACAGTAGTTACATTCGGCATATTATAAGGATGATAACCTTTTGCAAGTTCAGCAAGATTTCTAGTCATTTCATTTGAAAAAATCGTATCTTCTGTACCGACTTCACAAAGTACACCTTCTACGCCATCAATCATAATCTCGTTACCATTCTCACCAACCGGATGTAAACCAGAAGAGTATTGCCCACGTTTTTTACCTTTTGCATAACCATGTTCTTTTAACCAGTCAAGCATACGAATATTCTGCGAATCTGAACCAGTGTATTCTTCATCACCAAACAGTGCATTATAATAGTCGGCACGCTTGTCCCATGCCGCATTAATATCGTTGTATTTCAATCGGTCAACAACGGAAGTATCAATATTTAACGGCTGTGAATAGTAATGCTTATACTCAAATATATCATCATAGTTGTTATCACCATCAGAATCTGAGTCATCAGGTTCACTATATGTATTTGCTGGTTCTTCATATGAAGGAGTTGGAGTTGGAGTATAATTATTACTATTGTCAGAATTATAACTTCCATCGTCATAATTATTAATTTCTTCGTCTAATTTTGTATGCATAATAGAAATTAATTCATCTAATCGAGCAATAATACCATCTACAGAACTTGTTGTGCCAGTAATAATACCTGAAATATCTTTAACAGTAGCATTTAAACTTGCAACTGGTTCGGCAGATATCCAAATATCTTCCATGGCTCTTGTCAGCGGCAATTCGGTGTCATGACTAAGTTCTTCCAGTTTATCAAGTATGCCCTGACGATTATAATTAACAGCATCTGCGATATTGCCAAGTTCGCTGTCAATGTTGTCAATACGTTCATTAATCAGTTGTTCATACTCTTTTTGCAAGTCATCAAGAAGTTTTTCTTGATCAGAAATATATTTGTCATATTCTGTTTCAGCAAGGTCTTCCTGCGCTTCCTTTAAATTAACTTCAAGTTGCTGCACTTTTGACTTTGCTTCTTCAGAAGCATCATTCGCATATGCGTTTTTCTGCTTTTCCAGTTCTGTTACCTTATCGGATTTTTCTTGAACACTCTTTTGATAATCATGCAAGTCTTTTTCTGCTTCAAGAGCTTCTTTTCGCTTATCAATTAATTTGCTTAATGCATCAGAAGCTTTATCATAACCATCTTTGATCAGATCGATAATAGCGTTCTTTTCTTCATAAGCTGCGAGAACAGATTCTCTTTGTGCTTCAATATATTCCTGTTTCTTATCAATGAGTGTAGTATTCGCCGGGTCATTCGCAAGCTCGGTTTCAATCTCTGAAAGTTTATTAGCATAAAAATCCGCTTGTTTCAGATATGTACCATAATTTTGCGCATGAAGTGCCTGAGTAACAAGTCCTTCAGAAGTGATTACACCATCTTCGTCATATAAATCCTTATTCATTTTTTCAATAAGGTCAATATAGAATTGTGCCTCACTTGTAAGATTGGAAATGTTATCCTGCCCACGCTCAAATTTTGTGAAATCCAAATCTCGTAATGAATTTTCAACTTCTTGGATATTAATGATAGTATCAACAATTTCTTCATTTACAGATTGAATCTGTTGCAACATGTCATTCCATGCTTCTGAACCTTCTTCAACCAATTCGCTTTGAACAGATTCTTGTAACTTTGTCTGTAATACATTTCTTTCATTTGTAAGCGTATTCAGCGTATTGTTGTACTGTTCAAGTTGTTTTTGATATAATTCAGGTGACGCATAATATCCATGTTTGTCGGCAAGGTCAATATACTTATCAAGCATAGTAACAGCATGAGAAATAGAAGATGAAATATCTTCAAACTGCGAAACAATATTGTCAAACTTGGTCTTTTGTAATTCTTTCAGATTCTGGTTTAAATCCTTAATCTTGTCATTACAATCCTGTGCCTTGTCATAGAAATCCTGAAACTTATCAATCTGGTCTTGCAGATTTTCGTCATCGACAGTGATAACATCAATTGCACCATTTTTGATAAGGTCTTGATAATATTCATCTAAGCCAACAGAATCGGCTAAGTCCATATATCTCTGATATGCCTGTTGTTGTAACGCAATCTCATCAGAAACAGATGACAATTCATCTGCTAGTGCCGAATTACGATTTCCCCATGAAGTATAGGTATCTGATACCGTTGAATCAAGTGCTGAAATAGCCGATTCCAGCTTTTTAATTTTTCTCTCAATGAGGTCGTAATCTTTGGAATTGTCTTTATCTGATGAGTCTGAACCTGAGCCTGAACCAGAAGATGATGAAGAATCACTACCTAATCCTTCCCATGATAAATCAATAGAAGATGATATGTAATCATAAGCTGCGTTACCCAAAGAATTTTTTGCATTTTCTGCATCAGCCAATACTTTATCAATATTATCTAATAATTCAGAATATTCAGGATTTTGTTCGGAAGCAACTGTATCAAATTTTTTCTTATCATACAACTTCCCAAAAATATTTGTCGCAGAATGTTCAGGAGTGCCACCCAATGTATTTTTATTAACATCAATTGCATACTCAACACCATTATCTACACCCATAGCCTGATAAAAGTTTTTATATAACTGTGCTATTTTTTGAAGAGTTTGAGCTGAAATATTCAACTTTGCTTGTTCTAGGTTGTTCCAATTTTGAACATCATATCCATACATTGTCCCTAATGTATCAAACAAACTTCGATTGTTTGTTTTTACCGCTTCAAAGAATTCTTCATCTTTTTCATTTTTAGCAATTAATGATTTAATATATTGCTCTTTATCATCCTCATAAACTTGTTTGAATTTATTAAATAACTCTTCTTCTGAGATTAAACCAGACATATAATCAGCAAGTGCAGCCTTCGCTTCAGGATACTGCTTGATTATTTTCTGCATAGAGTCAACGCCAATAGTGCCTGTTTCAGACATCTCCTTCTGAATAGAAGATAACAAATCTGCTTCTGATTGAAGGTCTGCTAATGTTGCAGTTTGAGATTTGTCTTCCGATTCAGTGAGAAGAGAAGTTGGATCATCAAATTCTACAGAAGTTTCGACAGGATTCTTATCAGCTTCTTCTTGGGCTTTCTTAATCGCTTCTCGTACTGATTCGACAGTTGCATTTTCGTCAATATAAGGTAAAATATCTAGTTCAGAAGCTTTTTTAATTTCATCATCCGATAATTGACTTTTAATTTCATTTGCCGCATCCTCAGATATACCATTATCTTGTAAATGCTTTACAAAAGTGTCGGAATAAGTTTCGCCTTGATTGTAATCATCATAATTACCATATAATGCCTTAAGACGATTAACTAGGTCTTCCTGACCAGCGATAACATTACCATTAGAATCGTATAAAGCATCGTCTTCATCCATAAGAGCTTTAATATATGTGGCAGCTTGTTCCTCAACTGTCTTAATGTAAGCCTTTTTACTTTCTATGTTCTTTTCGTTTGCTTTCCATTCAGAATCGTTTTGAAATTGAGAAGCATCATTGTTATACTTATCTTCAATCTCTTTTCTTTTTACATATAAGTCTTCAAGTTCTTTATTGTTCTGTATGGCTTGATCTATATTCCACTGTGCCGCATCAATTCTATCACCTTGATCATAAAGATATTCATTTTCTGCATATTGCATAAAAGTATCTTTGTCACCAAATTTGTAGTGTTCATTATACTTTTCAGACTGTTTAGTAATTGCAGCGTTAGCATCATCGGCAGACTTTTTTCCTTCAGTTTTTGCAATTGCTTCTTTTATTCGCAACTCACGCTCTAATTCACTATTAGTTTTTTTTAACTTTTCAAGTTCATCTTCCTCTGTAAATGTAAGCGAATCCTTTGCCTGTAATTTCTTTATTCTATCTTGGGTAGTTTTTAATTCATCATTAAGAGATTTTATTTCAGAAATAGTACTATCATAAGCGGATTTAGAATCCTGTGCCGTTTCTTGCAAATCTTTTAATGACTTGGTATGTTTAATAACAGCAATAGTAGCAATAGTTATTGCACTGACAACTAATGTAGCCCAACCAGCAGGAGTAGTTGCAAGCCATGTTACTGTCGCTGTTATATTCTCCCAAATTGCTTTTGCGCTTAATTTTAAAGTTGCTATCCATTTAGGGAGAGTTGAAGCAGCTTGTTTCTTAACAGCCATATCTACACCAAGCATACTTGCAAGTTGTAATGCCTGTTCTTGAGTTAATTTACCACTAGCAATAGCAGCTTCTATATTCTTCTTTGTAAGTTTAGCAACTGAATTACCTTGTGCATCAGTGGCTACCTTTAATTCCATTGCACTCATTGTCGCTTGTACATCGGCATCAGAACCTAAAACTGTTTGAAGATTTTCTTCGATTTGTGCAGTAGTAAGCTTTTGTTTAGAACTTAATAAACCAGCTTCAAGCATTGTTTGATACTGCAATTCAGGTGTTAATTTCTGTGCAGATAATACCTGTTCAATCTGGGCATTTGACAATCCTTGTGTGCTTAATAAAAGCGCTGCTTGTTTTGGTTCAAGATCAGAAAGAGCATTGGCATATTCCTGAATCTTAAGCGAATCAAATGCACCATAGTCAGCATTAGATATTGATTGAATTTCTTCTACAAGAGATTTTAACTTATCTACATTTCCTACTTCATTTAAAACTAAAGTTTGTCCAACTGACAATCCCTGTGTGCTTATATTTATTTTTTGAAGCTTCTCAATTGCTTCAGAAGCCTTTTTTATTTCATTTATAAAATCCTTGATTTTCTATTTATGAATATTGAATATAATTAATTGATTTGATATAATTAAGTAATTATAAAGTGAGGTGTAGTAGCATGAAAGAAATTAATATCGTCCTAGAAGGTGCAAACAAAGGTAATAAAATATATAATATTTCAAGAGACAAATGTTTAACTCAAGTTTGTGGTTGGAGTTTTAAACCACCATACATTTCTTCCTACACAGTAATTGACGAATCCAACAAAGACCAGTATTCGTTCTGGAAAGGTGCTTTAGGCGTAGCATTATTTGGTGGATTAGGTGCAATTGCAGGAGTCAATGGCAAAAAGAAGAAAGAATATCTTATTGCTATAGAGTGGAAAGATGGCGAGAAGAGTCTTGTCAGTTTAGATGAAGAGTATTATAAAGTTTTTGTTAAAAGTAATTTTTAGAAATGTTTGGTGATATTCTACAAAACTAATGTTCCGACTACAAATCCTTTGCATATAATACTATAATATAATTATAAAATTATATGCAAAGGAGGTTTTATTATGGGATTTACTATCAAAGCTCCAGAGGGATGTAAGACGGAAGATATTAAAATTGAGACAAAAATGTTAAAAAACACTATTGAAACAACCGTTACATATCCGAATGGTTTTTTTGTTAAGGCAATTATGGATGGAGATAAGAACACCCTTATTCCTAGTGGAGAACTTATTGATTTAGGAAATGGAGATTTCCAGATTCCAAATTAATAAGTATGTTCCCATTCTTGTCAATTTTTAATGAGATACTGTCGGTCATAATTTCAAAACTGACAGTATCTTTCTTTTTACTATTATTTAAATTTCTCATTATTTTTCACCTCATTTCGTAGTAGTTCAAATAATATTTTTAATAATCTTAGTAAGACTTGGAAATGTAATAACTGTGGAAGTAAGTTCTAAGATATGAATAAGATAGAAGAGTGGTGAGAAATTGCTACTCTTTTTTTTGTATTGAAAAAGAGCATTATCATCAAATGATGATAATGCTCTTTAACTCCGTGAGCCTCACACTTAAATTCTGTCATTAACCCAATGGCACGACAATTTATAAGCAGGACTCTGTAGAAATATAATACTGTTCCGTGGAACTTCCTGTTCCGTTGAACATTATTATATATAAAGCATATGCTTTTGTCAATAGTTTATTCATGAATTTCCGTAGGTGGAGTAACATTGTTAGATGCACTTTCTAGGTCATAAATCCTTTTTGACAATTTTTCAATCTTTGTTTTTAAATTTGCAACTTGTCTTTCTCGATCACTTGCTGCCTTTTCAAGTCTAGCAATTTTATCTTTATCTTTATAGTATATTCTATGAATATCTGGAAACATAATATACAATAACTGCATTTGTATTTCTTCTAATATTTCAGTTGATATTATTTCATGTAATTCCAAAATACGTCCACCAGACATAAATTTAGAATCATTTATCAATAATACGCCATCTTTCTCAAAACCTTCATTAATACAAGATTGTCGATGCTCTTTTGTCATATTTGGATTATTTATTGGATGATAACAAGTATCTCTCCAATCCCTCCCGGTTGTCATTGGGACAATTAAATACTTATCGTCTTTCTTACCTATGCAAAGACCTGGATGGATATATCCAATTTCACCTTTATAAGTTTTTCCATAGTCTATTGTGCATACTTGTCCAAACGCTACTTTCTTTTTAGCACCTTTACTTGGCATATATTTTCCAAAATGATTTCGTTTCATCCAATTGGTTTCCGCAATAAGAATAGAAGAAGCATCATATGCATTCAACTGTCTTAAAATTCTATGAATGTTTTCCTCTAGCTGAATCAAACCATTTATAACTTTTGGACGGTTTAATCCAGACATACTTTTATTTGTTTTTGTATTATGAGTATAACAAGCTACCAAATCTAAATAATCAAATTCCAATGATGAAATATCTAAGTCTTTATCCATAATGCCTCCTATGGTAATTTATACCAAACATTATACGACAAGATATTGCATATTTCTATAAGAACGTATGTTTTGAAAAAGTTTTAGAAAATGTGGGGAAAATACATTAAGAAAAGTGCATTAATATGTAGGAAGACGAAAGAGAGGTCAAGTTAATGAACAAAATCAATTTAATCATTTCCTTTATTGAAAATTACGGTACAATTGTTAGTCTTGGACTTTACATGGTAATACCAATTGTAAAATTATTACATAGCATGAAGAATCAACGGAAATCATTTATGTTTCATTTCAAAAATAAATATTTTGAATGCAAATATAATATGAAAGAAGAGTAGTCGGTTGGCTACTCTTCAAATCTTTTACTGTAATTCTCTTATAATATTTCTCCAATAATCCAATCTAAATCTAACAGACTCAGCAGAGTTAGTACCATTCATGAGATTATTCTTGTATTCAGTATTATCATCATATGTTGCTAAGAACTTACTTACCTTCAAAGCAAATTTCTCAAAACTCTTTTTGTCTTTGCAAATTCTATATGCTGCGAAACACAATACAGAAACACTTGTCTTAGGAATTTTTACATCTTCTTCAAGAGATTCATCAAGCTTATTGATTGCAGTTTTAATAACTTCAATCTTTTCTGGCTCAACTTTGTCATTATAGAATTCAATAAAATTCTCTTTATCTTTTCCACTAAATGAAGCGAAGTCATTATCTTTATTAGTGGAGCAGAGCATCAGTGTTTCAAGTGCAATACTCTGATCAACTGAACTTTTCAACTGAGCAGATGTCAATCTCTTTTCAAAGAATGGGAGAGAGACAATATCAAAAATTGCATCACTAAGTTCATCTGACATGTCGGGTGTAAGCTTCTGTGAAGTGTTTAGAGGTTTCCCTGAATTGAGCCTTCGGAACATTTCTCTGACATCTTTATCTGTATATTTAGTGATTTCATATACTGTGATAGCAGAACTATCTAACTCGTCCTTTACAACTTGGTCAAGTTTGCTAAATTTCATTCCAGCAATATTATATTCAGCCCCTTCAATTATAACTGGTTCTGCCTTTTTAGATATTGCGAACTCATCATTATAGAACCCTTTTAACGTACTTAATCGCTGTACACCATCAATTACGTATTGTACACCGTCTTCAGAAATAGTGTATACGGGTGGTACAATATATCCTCTTAGAAGAGAGTCAATAAGCAATGACTTGTTTGGATTAGACCAGACAGATTCTCTTCTCTGTAATTTGTGTTTTAATACAATTTTCTCTCGTTTCATTTTGCCTATTAATGGCTTAACTGGACAATTTTCTCTTGAAACTTTCATTGTGCTACCTCCTTCAAAAATTAAAAATTTTTACTATCTTGAAGATAACACAGATACTATTTTTTGTAAATATTTTACATAAAATTTGAACCATTTTTAATATTTAAAATTCGACAAAACTAATGTTCTGGATTGTATTTAATTTAATACAATATTAAAATATAGATATTGGTAAGTAGTATAGAAATGTGCCATATCATTCTATAATCCGAAGGCTACTCTAATATCTATATCATATGGCATTCGGAAAAATGAATCTGCCCTTTCTGGGCGCATATTTCCCTAATTTATATTTCTATTCTATAGAGAAGGGAGGCGAGACATGTTAAACTTTTTAACAAGTATTATCGGAAGTGGCAAGTATAATTTACGCTCCGTTTTAGGAAAAGTCATTGTCACAAGCATGATTTGTAAACATACTGAACTTTCCGATAGTAAAGTAAAAGACATCACTAATATGATGTTATAATATCTTCTTGCATATGCTGTATTCATATTTCCTTTTATTCCATTGGTAGGGCTGTCTCACGACAGTCCTATTATTTTTTTGATTAAACACCAACAATCTTATAAGCAATGTTAATATGCATAAAAAACCTCCTTTATATTGGGTATTTTCTTCAAAACTTATGTTCTGAATTGTATTTATTTAAGTACAATGGTAAAATATGGTTATACATAAGAGGGCTATGAACGCACCGTAGCCTGTGCGTATCTTATGTGGTAACTTATTAATTTTCACGTTTCCTTTTTATTAAGGAAGAAAGTGAGTACAACGCTCTTGGAAGAAAAACATCTAGTGGGTTCTCCACATCATATTCCCAACCGTTATCAACATCACGGAAAGGAGGTGAAAGATGGTAGAACTAATGCTTACATATTGTCTGAAATTCGGCGAACTTGGATTAGGTTTTTATCTGGTACATAAAATTTTTTCCAAGAAAACTAAAAACTTTCATTTTTCTGCTGACCAGAGTAGAATAGAAGTTGATAGTTCGTTCTATGAGGAGTAAGAGTTCTTCATTTTCATTTTTCATATCCTTTTTGTGAAATTGATAAAGAGTGTCATTCTTATCTGAGTCCGTAGTTTATGCTACGGACTTCTTAATATTATATTCTCTTTTTATAAGTTATCTTTTTGGAATTTTCTAGTTGAGTGAAACACACACTCAAATACATTACTGAATTCCGAAATCGCAATGTAAATCAAATTAATTAATTATATTCAATATTCACTCTATACTACTTCTTTAGCTGGTCTGATTACCAGCGAGCATAGACTATTGTATAAATACAATAGAAACCAGACTGTACTTCCATATCTCATAGAGATATCGTGCCTTCCAGTCGTTGAACCTTCGTCCTCTCAAAAGAGTAGGAGGGGAATTTTCCATATTCCTTTCGCTTGGCTGCGAATATGTAATCTTGTATAATAATGCCTAATTTTTATTATACCGTTCACTTAGCGTTATTGGTTAGCTTATGAACAAACATCAACTTTTCCTGTTTTTCAACTCTATCATATATAATATTCTCTATTATATACTTTTGCATGATGTTAATTATACAATCCTCGACAATATATTTTGACACCCATCTTTATTTTACTTGGCGATTGCAATATGGCATCACTACCATACAGGGCAAAATCGTTGTATTGATTTACCTTTGCCAAGAATAGCTGCAATTGGTGCAAGAATAGTTGGTAACAATCCAACTGTATCTACAAAATCAGTAGCACCTTTAAGCAGAGTGGATAATAAACCAATACCATTCTTAATAGTTTCGGAGTCTATCACCTTAAACCAGAACTCCTGCGCACGATTTTCTAATTGTGCCATTTTGCCATCAATACTATCAAGATAAGAGTTTAATTCTTTTTCTGCTGATCCCAATGCTTCTTCTGAAGATTTCTTAACAGCTTCAAGCTGTGTCGGATCTTGCAGTATCGCTGAAGCAATATTCGATCGGTTTTTGCCCGCTAACTCTTCAATTAAAGCTGTGGCGTGATTTGTTCCCAGCTTTTTATCTTGTTCCTGAATTTCTTTGTAAACCTTGGCAATTCCAAGAAGAATTTCGTAAGTATTTTTATAATTTCCATTACTATCAAGAATATCAAAACCTTGATAATTGTTAGAAGCTACGGCAGTATAATCTTTGATTATCTGTTGTTTTTTTGAATTTGTTGCTTTTACGAAAGCATCCACTTCCTCGTTCATTGCAGAAAGTTCTTCTTCGGCTTCTTCCGTACCAACCAATCTAAGAGAAATTGTACGTAAACCTGCTGAAACACTATCTGCGTCCTGAATCGTTGCATTCGCTGTAGTGACTAAACTAGCAGCCTCATCAATTGTGTTCCCCATAAGTGAGAGAGTAGCTGCTGATTTTTGAAGGGCGGTGGCTAATTCATCTGTTGATATTGCATAATTATTACCTACTTCATTAAGCTTATCAACGATAGTCATTTTATCTAAGTCTTTATATGCTTGCCCCATAGCAACAAGTGACTTAGTTGCATCCTCAATATTATCAAATTCAGATACATTCAATAGGACATTTGCTGTTTTCGCACTTTCGGCAGCTTTATCAAGCGACTCACCCAATCGCATGTAATCGGCAGTGCTTGTCTGTATTTGTTTTGCAGTTGTGCCAACTGCGTCTGCCGTATCAAAAGTTGTATTTTGATAATTTTTTAAGCTTTGTAAAGATTCATCAGATACTTTTCGCATTTCTGTAAGGGCAGTATTAAGTTCTCTTACGACACTTAAACCTTCTTTACCCAGATTAATAACATCATAAAATCCAAACATTCCTGCCATCTGAGCAGCTAATTGATGGAATCCGCTATTCTTTAAAGTGTCCCACAATGTTCTGCCAGCACGACCAGCTTCAACTTCGGCATTGTAAATCTTTAAGATTTCACCATGAATCTTATCAAGACTCATGCTAGGATTGCCACTTTCAATTTCAGCATAGTAAGCCTTAATTTTAGCTTTTGCTTCAGAAGACATCTTACTATTTTCATTGAGAAGTTTGTGAATCTTGTCTAATTCTTTCTGACCAGAAACAAAGTTATATCCCTTTTCAGAAGCCGACATATTAGTAACAGTAGCGATAGTATCTTTGATTTTCTTTTCATACTTGTCCAATTTAGAAATATCATCGCTTGTCACCAAACTAGCATCTTTACCCTTTAATTCATTAAGCAGAGTTTCATACTCATGAACAGCATTCTTGACAGCCTGTACGTTTTCTAAATATGTACTACTTGTCCAACCACCATCATTAAATCTATCAATGGTTGTCTTGTATTTATCGATCTTACCATTATAAGAATCCAAACGTTTATCATACTTATTAAGGTTTACATTGGCATTCTGTTCTTTGGCTTGTGTATTTTCCTTAACTTTCTGAGTGTTCTGTTCTAATATATTATTCTCTTCTTTAATAGCATTGATAACACCAGAGGTATCAAAAGCGTCTGAGTCGCTTTTAAAATTGTTAATTGTATATCCATATTCTTTAAGAAGTTTGGATAATTGACGAACACGTTCATCGGCACCAGTTTCATCTATTCCATCTGTAGTCCATGATAAATGAAAATATTTGCCATTATGTAATGAATCAAGAATGTTTTGTAACTCATTTGCATCTGTAAATATTTTTTTAATCTCTTCTTCAAGATTTTCAAGAGATTTCACACTCGAAGATGTATCAATATCACTGTGAAATGCGTCTTTCTTTTGCCCTGTAGAAGCAGTAGTAGTAGATTCCTTGACAGCTTGAGCAGTTTTCTCTGCTTGTTTCTGAGTTTCCTTTAATTCAGATTGAAGCTTTTCTTGAGATTGAACTGTATTATCAACTGAAGAATTGTTGGAATCTAAATTCATTTTTTCATCCAACTTATCTAAATCTGTATAGAGATCATTTATCTCATTTTGGATTTTTTCTTTTTCCTCATCAAATTTTGACGCTATAGAAAAATTATTATCTTCATATCCAAAAAATGATTCAGCTCCACCGATACGAGATAAACCTCTTGTTGTATATTCATCAAGTGCTTTTTGATCATTTGCCTTAATTAAATCATCATACTCTTCAAGACTATATTTTACTTCAGATAACCATTTGTTTCTGTCTTGTATAAGTTTGTCAACATTAAAGATATTATTAGTACCAGTTAATTGTTTAATTCTCTTATCTGCTTCACGAATTTCTTCCTCTGTAGGTAATTGGTCTGCAAAATATCTGTCATTACCATGAAAATCTTCATGAACAGTTAATTTCTCTAGTAACTGTTGAAGCTCTCTGATAATATTCTCTCTTTTTTCAATTTCAGCATTCAACTCTGATTCAGATTTGATTTGCTGTTCAACAGTAGAATCAGAAGTCAAGGAAATATTCGATTCTTGTGAAGTAGAAGAGAGGTTGGATTTCATTTCTGCAAATTCACTGTTAAGTTCTTTTACAGATTCCTTTGTCTTTTCAACATCATCTCGTACATTTTCAAAACCATTCGATTCAATAGAAGAAATTCTATCTTTTACATCACCAAGTTCAGTTTTTACCTCTTGAATATCAGATTTTAACTCTTCAATTTGAGAATTATTTGAATTAGAAGTATTAGAAACTGTTTCCTTTTGAGCTACTGCTAATTTCTGTTCAGCTTCAGCAGTAGCAATAGCTTGTGTCTCTTCTTGTTTTAATGATTCAATATATTTTTTATTTTCGGCAGTAGCATCTTCTTTCGCAAAGTCAAGATACATATTTGCAAGATCTTTATCCGAATTGATATCTTCGCTTGAATAACCAAATAATTCTGCATCTTTTGCTCTGCTTTCTGCAACTTCTAATAACCTGACATATTCTTCAATGTTTTTTGTGATTTCAGATGTAATTGGTGCATCACCTAAATTAGCTTTTACTTGAGAATAAGCAGAATTAAATTTCAAAAGTCGATTTTCTAGTGATGTGATTTCTGCAATTAAATTACTTTCATCTGCATTACCATACTTTTGAAAATTTTCAAACTCTTTAATTCTATTTCCTACGATTCTCTCTTTACTGAAAAATGAATCGTTTACATCAAAATCAATAGTTACTTTTTCTAATTTACTTTGTGCGACACCTTTTCGCAATGCTTCTTCATAGGCTTTGTAGTACGCATAACCAGCCTTTGCACCTGCATTGGTAGCCATTGCTTCTTCATTACCATAATAGTCTTTAAAAGCATCTGCATATTTTTTTAACTGGTTATAAGCATCTGCCTTATTTTTGGTATTAAATGATAAGTCAATTCCTTTTGATAAACTAATAATCTCATTAATCTTATTCTCTAATTTATCAAATGTCTGTAGCTGTTCTTTTAATCCAGAATTACCAAACTCGAATGTGAACTTGTCTAATTTGAGTTTCTGCAATTCCTTAATTTTATCAATTACTTTATCACCTTTTGCATCTAATTGAATTGTGATTTTTTGTTTACCAGCTTTATTACTAATACCATCGAATACACCATTTGTTTCTTTTTCAAATTGTGCAAGACTAGCTCTATAATCAAAACCAATCTTAATAATATCTGAATTAGCCATTTATTCACATCCTTTCTAAACTGTACAACGCTTTCTATATTCATCCTTTAACCGTTCATGATATTTATGTATTTCTCTATACACACTGAAACTAGCAGGAATGTTATACCAACCATGATAAGTACCTTTCGGATTGTAAATAAATTCCGACATAAGATCTGAAGGTGTAATTTGGTCATAGTTATCAAACATTCTTTCAGGTGTTACTTCAACGCCACCATAAAAAATAGTACCGTGGCTATTTTTATAAAATTTGTTATAAGACCTGTATAAATTATGTGTTCTTACATACTGTTGTGGTGTGTAATCGCTATAATATAAATCAATAAACGACACATAACCATCTGTTAATCTCTGTTGAGCTTCGTGTGCCAATTCGGAAGCTTTTTTCTGAGCCTGTTTTTCCAAATATTTAATAGTGTCTTTATTTAGTCCCAATCTAATCACCTCCAAAATTTCACTATTTATTCACTAAAATAGGAGAGCAGTATCACCACTCTCCACAAGAAAAGCTCTATACGCTGTGACACGCATAGAGCCTGTTTATTCCACAAGAAATTTGAATTTCTTATACATTTATATACGTATTTGTTTCTTCATCTAATTTTAAAAATGCATGGGCTAACGTAGCTTTTCTATCATTCTTAGAAACAAGAGTGGTATATAAGTCTTCTGATCCATCATCCTTTTTCAAAAGTTCGTTCTCTGCCCCAATTTTATTTTTGTTTTCCTGTTCTAATCTATATTTTGCTAAAAGCATTAAAGCTTCTCCACAAGTTCCGTTGAAATCATCTGGAAGATTAAACCAACATTCTTCTATATAAAATAGCTTATTTGATACCATATTCTATACCTCTTTAAAATTTGCGGTACTGCTAAGTTTATAATCATCAAGAATCTTTCTCAACTCATCATTGGATAAACTATCAACTTTCTTATTCACAACATCAACAAGTGGTGTGAGAGTAGCATTTGCTAAATCAGAAATCCTTCCAATCTGTTTGCTAATAAACGCCTGAGTAGTTGTCTCATTAAACTGAGTGTCTGACTGTTTCATTGTTAAAATTGTCTTAAACTCACTTAATTCACTCATAGGAATAAGTGGATCAACTTTATTAGAACCAACCATTAAAATATCAAGTAAGCCAGATGATTTAAGTGCATCATATTCCTTAATAAAACTTCCATCTTCAATCTCAAGATCAGTATATAATTCAATAACGGCACGACAGAACTGTATGTACTGAGCAACAGAATTGATTCTAATCTTATCTGTTTTACGATACTTTGTTTTTCCATTGTCATCATAAGCTTCCTGCTCAAATGTTGTTTTATCTACAATCAACTGTGCATAAGCATCTTTCTTGATGATTGATACATATGGTGTAATTTTAACTTTTTCCTTAATAAATCTATCCTTTAACTGCTGAGTTGCCATGTTGTTGTATCTTTCTACAAATTCTAAAATTTTCATATTCCTTTGTCTCCTTTACAAATGTGACTCGTTGACAAACTTCTGAATGTCATATGTATATCTAGTTCGTTTTTTTCTGCTATTTATTTGAATAGCGTTATTATTTTTCAAGTCGTTAATATTAAACGACTTCTTATTTATATTCTCCATCATCTTTACGAAATCACAGATTTCTATAAAGAATGTGTCGTTATTTTCGTTCCTAAAATTACAAATAAATCCTGCGACAAGATTATGCTCACTTGCTTCTTGCAGAGATTTAATCTGATTATCTCTAATCATTGATAATGGCAGACTTGTTGATTGAGTCGATTTTAATTCGAGCAAATACAATGTTCTTGAATCATCATCAAATAGAAGATAATCACAAATATTACTACTAGCAAATCTAGTATTATTTCCATTCCCAAACGATGCTGCATTATCCCTGAAACGATAAATCCAACACGTATTTGGGACAGAATCTTTAATCGACTGTTCAAAAATCTTTCCTGGATTCTGTGCTATTTCCTTTCACTCCTTTACATAACAAAAGAGCAGCTTCCGAAGAAACCGCTCTTTTATAGTTTAATATTTAGTTGTTTATAATCATGGGATATAATTCCCATTTGGCGTTTGGATATTTTTCAATATTATCCGTTACAATCTTATGTACTTCATCCATATTTCCAACATTAGTATCAATATAAATGATTTTTCCTCCGAAATAAGAAATTTCTTCGCAAATCAAATTAAAATACATACAATTTATCCTCCTCGTTTAATTTTTAATGCAAAATAATTCATATATATCAACATTAAGTATTCGAGATAAGATTATTGCATTACTAAGGAGTATATCTTGTGTATTTCCATTCTCAATTTTATTCAGAGCTGCAACGGATAATCCGCTAAGTTTTGATAACTCTTGTAATGTTAATGCCTTCTGATTTCTGTAATACCACAATTTATTTTCCATAATGTTAATATGTGCATGTATATTTTGTTTATACAAATTTTATCATGGAAAATTTTTACTGTGGTAGAAATTTACTTAAAATCACCACCAACAAGTTTCTTATGATATATTTCTCTAACGGCTTTCATTGACTCAACAATATACCCATTGCTCATATGATTATCAGCAAGTATTTTTTCATATTGCTCATAAGTTCGAAAAATATGTTCAAAAGCTTCTCTATTGTAATCTTGTCCACTTGTAAGAGCGGAGCAAAAATTAAGAAGCTCCCATCGAATATCTGATATCTCTTTTTGCACAAGATTATCTTTAATATCATCTATGCCCTTAGATATTTTTTGAATCTCTTGATACTGCCAGTTATCGTGCTTTTCAAGAGTTTTTATACGACTTTCTACAGTTTCCTTATCTTCATCAATTCCTGTCTTTAATCGAAGTTTTTTCTTAAAATAACCAAATATTTCGATAACTTCTTTTGCAGCAAACAAGATAGCGAATAAACCAAGTATAACAAGCACATAATCAATTTGTGCTAAATTCTGTATCTCCTGCACTCATATGTACCATCCCTTCTTTACTTCTTTAAAAAATTCTTGAAAGCTTCGTACAAACCAGTAGAAGCAAGACCGGATACAAGTCCACCAAGCAAAATTTCAGGCGTGAAACCCATATTCATCCATATGTTTAATATAACACCAAGCACTGCCATAATAAGCGGAATATACTTATTAACTGCATCCGTGGTCACAATATTTTTGAGTACATAACCAATACAAAGACAGATACCAACAATAATCGGTACTGCAAAATTTGTTAAAAATGATAAATCTGTCATAATTTTAATCCTCCTTATAAGTACAATTACACCATAATTTATATAACTCGTTCATTTCTTTAGATTTTTTCCAAACAAAAACAACTCGTCTATTCTGCCCTGGAATAATATCTACAAGTTGCCCTTTTGATAACGGCGAGTTTAAATACATATAATTTTGAGCCATGTTTGGAATAAACCTTACATCTTCTGTTTCATATTCCCAATTGAATATATCGCTATATTCTTTAATTTCCATTCACTCCATTCTTGTTTATCACGTAAGCGTAAAAAATAGGCTATACTGAATACTGAATAGTAAACGGCATAGCCTACAATTTTACAAACTTACTATTCATTATCATTATTTTTCACCACTTTATTTGTTTTTGTGGATTGAGGTTTTGTTTTACTTGTCTCAGCAGTTTTATCCTCTGCCATAATTTCTTCTATAATTTTTTTAACATCTTTGTCGAAATTATTTAACTCTGTCAAATCACATTCAGATAGTTCTGCTTTTGCTTTTGCTTTATCTTTTGTTAAATTATAATTATAAATCGCAAGATAAATTGTATAATGTGGAAGAGTATCTGTAATTGTACGCCATGGTAAAAAAGATTTAATATTCTGACAAGTATGACAAACTCTGTACGGTTTTCCACAAATCGCACAAACTGCATTGTTTTCTAATGCCATATATTGTTCCTCCTAAGAATAAAACCCCTGCATAGTAGCAGGGGTTTTGTATTAATTAATCTTCAGATACTAAAATATCAAATAAGTTGCCATCTGCACCACAGTATTCCTTGTTTAAAACATATGAAGCTGGATGTTTACCATCGGATTTAAGAGAAAGTTCCACGCTTGAAGGGTCAATCTGCGCTCTTGGGCAACGGATGATACCTGCATATACTAAGTTCTTATTACATGGATCGTGGAAGATTGCATGAATAAGAAGTGTTTTAACTTCAGGGACACCATCAGTTCTCTTAACAACTTGAACCGCAGTAGTTGTTTCCTTTTCGTAGTTTACAAACACACGTCCTGTTGTACCTTCTGGAAGGGTAATTGTTCTATTCTGTGCATCAATCGTGAACTTACCATCACCCTTTGTAGCAGAAACCACATAAGTATCGCCGAAAGTATTATTATCGTTGATAACTTTTACGTATTTAACTTCTGCACCCTTTGTACCAACTGGAACATATTTAAGTTCAACTGTAGCACCAGCACCAATTGAAATTACTTCAGATACAGGCATCTTAATTTTACTTGTCGAACTTGCAACAGTCTTTGTTGAGCCAAACTGAGATGCAGCAAGATCAAGCGAGAAGAGTGAGTTGGTAAACTCAAATGTCGCCTTCTGAGCAGTATAAAATGTCTGAATAGGTGTACCCATAGCATCTGTAACATCAGTGCTATCCGCGCTTGTTTTAAGAGATGGATCTTCGACCTGCGTATATCTACCAGTAAGTTCCATTGTTGCAGGATCATATTCTTCTACTGATCTAATTCTTTCAAGAATTAATTCATTTGGATTAAAAGCCATTTGTTTTTCCTCCTTTTATTTGATTTTTTGGCAAATAAAAAAGAACTCGATTAATCGAGTTCTCCTATCCAATCTAATTGATTTTTGTCTACTTCTTTTAAATTAACTCCGTAACCAGAGTATCCAGATTGAAGTAATAAATCTGAATTTTTTATTTTAGAAATCCTTTTTACAGAATCTATGAATGCATTAATTTTCATATCCCAAACTTGAGAGTGATTGTATTTAAAACCTTCGCTATTGACCATTGCAGAAATAAGGTTCTTAAGTTTGGAATGATATTCTTTACTTCTATTTCTATCTAATTCTTCTTTTGCATCTTCAATAAGTATCATTTTCGTAGAATCATTCGCGGGAATTTGCAAATCACGCTCAATAAAATGAGATCTACATAAATAATCAATAATTAATCCGTAAGTATATTCATCAAGCAAAACTAATTCCTTATTAATTATTTGGCATAGCACAATAGAATTATCTTTCCTTTTTTTAAGAGTAAATTTAGAAAAGTCTAAATCACCAAATAAAATCTTTGTTCTATCTTTTGGGAATAACTTAAATAATAATGAATAAAATAATTGATATGGGGTTATTGTCGTGTAATCAAATTGATTAAAACTATACCATAATTGCGCTTTCATAGATTGAGGTGTAGCAGTAAAGTTATACAACATAGACCAATAACTCTGTTCTCCATAATCGCATATTTCCCCCAATGTTGGTTGATGTATTTTTATATATTTTGAAACAACAAAATCTTCTCCTCTGTAAATTTTTAATTCGTCATTCTCAAAATATTCTTCTTTTCCTACTGCCAATAATCATTATTCCTTATATAAGAATCTTCTTTATAAGGTGTATAAACTATGCTATTAGAATCATAAATTTGAAATACTAATGTCCTTACAACATAATTACTATCAATCGTTGATTCCTTTGAGGAGACTAGCTTTGTTTGTAGACCAAATATACTTGACCAATTAAATCGTTCTCTTATAATAGAGGCAATTAAATCGTGACGTTGTAAACCAGTAAGTTTGTCTACCCTATCTGATCCATGCACAAATATTGTGAAAGTAATTTCAGTATACTTGTACATTGGGGAATATCGCGGCAATTCATCAAACCCTACTTGATAACAAAGATAATGCTTAACTTCTGTTTGCGTATCTGGAATAAATAAAGAAGGGCGAATATTGGAATTTTCACCAAAGAATCTATCCCATTCGCCTAAAGGTTCATACTCTTTTGTTTCTTCATTCCACTCCCAATTTATATTCCCATTTTTATCGAACAATTCAGATTCAAGTTCTTTTTCATTTAATGCGAATAATAAACATGGATTTGACAATAAAGCATTCTTGATTTTTTGCTTATATACAATGTTATCATCATCAGGAGTAGTTCTATATGCACGAAGTTTATTTAACAAATCATTTTTTGTAATTAATTTTTCTGCCATAAAACACCTCCTATTCAGTTAATTCTAACGACAAAATTTCAGATTCAATCGGCAAGTTATCCTTAACAATTTCACACTTAACAGACAATATTTTGCCGATAACAGAAGTATCATTAGGAAACTTTACTTTCTTTTGGTTGTACTCTGTACCAGCTCGCCATGTAACTTTATCAGTCCAATCTTTATTATCAATAGAGCAAGTCCATGTAAAGGTTGCATCAGCGTATTCAGTTGTAATATCTTCATTGGAATCATTGAATAGATTTACTGTAAGATTTTTATAAGAGCCACCAACTTTAATTGTTGAAGTGGATGCTGAAATTTTTACTGCGATAGAAGATGGGGGAGTGGTTGGAGTAGATGGATCTGTTGGGACGATTTCTGAATCGAAATAGTTCGCATACATTTCACCTGTTTCAAGATTGACATAATCAGTATGCTCGTTCCAAAATGCCGTATATATAGTAAGTTTTTGAATACCAAATGGCATTGAATTTTCAACCTTGGTCACTGTCCATACTGTAGGATGTTCTGTTAAAGCACTTACTACAACACGCATATTTTTAGAATCTTCAGAAGTGTACCAAAACTTCTCTGTAATAGAGTTCATTGGCAACCATATCTTATCCTGATTATCTGTGTGTGTAAAATATCGGTCTGTATAAGTTCCTATAGTATATGAATTCTGTTGTCTTAAACAACACCACATACGTCTCTTAATACGCTTATCATTAAATTTTTCAATCCATGTAAGTTCGTAATTTACTGGCAAAATCAGATACTTAGGAAACTGATTAGCTGGTTCATCACGGCAAATAATCCATTTATGATAAACTCCTCTATCATCTGGAACGTCCACGAAAAGCCCTATCGGAAATGTCGCTCCATAGCGTTTTCTAAAATTAGTCTCATAATAATAAAGGTCATCACCTTCATTAAATCTTACAGGCTGACTTGGACGAAACATAAGATAGTATTCCACTTGGTCTTTATCCATTGACTGATAAGATTTAATAATAAATTTTGCGTCAATCTTTGTCTTATTGGTATTTTCATAAGTCATACCTTCAGCAAGAGAACGTGTAATTCCATGTTCATCTGTGAAAAAATCATCATGAAAATGGTCATAGATGTAACAAGTCTTTGTAGCGATGTCGTTTTCAAATGTCTGTTCCATCGCCCAATCAGACTGTTCTTTATAAATCTGCCCAATCGTTTTAGCTCCGTTGTTCTTGGCGTTTGCGACACGCCTAGCTGTTTGTAGACTCGGCATCGCTTACACCTCCCTCAAACATCTGCTTAATATATCCGTGAGAATCTAAGATTGCCCTACGGAATTTTTTGTAACTAAAATGGTCACTCTTGAAATTATCCATAGCACCTTGTAAAGTTGCCATAAGAGTTACCATAAGTCCGTTGTCGTTAAATAAAGTTTTTGTACCACCTAATTTAAACATAACGTTTTCAAAGAAAACGAGAAATGCTTCATCATCTTCAAATATTTTCTCTTCAATTGTCTTATCTTTGTAGAGCAGTAGTTTGTGAATGTCACCATGCATTGCACGAATTGCTTCATTGATTTGCTTGTCTGTGAAGTCACCATATATGTATTGCATATTAGGACTCCGTTGACGAATATGGTTTAAAAGCAAAACCATAATCACGAATAAGTTTTTGCTGTTCAATTTTCATTTCTTTCAGCAATGCCTTATTCAATGAAAAATCGTCCTTCAATTTTTTTTCTTCTTTTCCACCGAAAAATCTTATAGTATTTTCCAATGATTTAACTTTTGGTTCAAGCCATTTGATAGCCATACCTTTGCTAAACAGTTCAATAACAAATTCTTCGTCAGAATACTTATCAACAGAAGTTGTTAATTCAAATTCAAACTGTTCCATTTCGTCATCAAGTTTTAATGTGGAAAATAATCTACGAATAAATGGACTAGAGATAGCAGAATGTAAACGTTCTGCTAATATTTCATGCAAATCAGACTCTTTTAAAGACAATTCTTTGACATCATCAATTAAACCAAAGTATCTGTCAAATACTTTTTCGTAGGAGATATTCATATAACACCTCCAATATGTTACTCAGCAAGTAACTTCAAATCAGTACCACATTCCTCATCAATAATCTTGATTTTATTCATACTGTCAAAAGTTCCTTCTGAAATCATTTCAGAAACCATTGTTGCGATTGTATTTTTGAAACCAGATGGAAGTTTTCTAAACTCTTCACTAAAACGCATAGTAGGAAGATTGATAAGATTTATTAAATCCTCTCTATCATATAAACCATCATATACTTTTTTAACTTCCTGCCAATGTACGTTTTCAAGCAGCTCCTCATCCTCAATAATGATATAAGGTGCAAATAAAGACTTCTTACGAACAAGTAAAGCTGAGAGTAAGTCCTGATACTCAATATATCTGAAATCACCCATGTTACTAAACTCATATGTAATCTTTGTCTTATCACCAGTAAATAGAAGAGTACCTGCATACATAGAACGACATGGAATTAAATCATCTGGTTCATACTTCTTAGGTTTCTTAACCTCTGCAACTGTTTCCTTTACCGTATCTTTTTCAACCTTTGCATCTTCTGCCTTTGTTTTTGCGGCAGAAGTAGTTGTAGCTTTCTTCTGATAAGCCATTTATATTTTCTCCTTTCACTCAATTCAAAAGGGACTGCATATCATTTAGATATACAGTCCCAATATTTCTATGGATTACGCACCGATTGTCCAAGTACCAAATCTTGTGTTAGTCATAGTCTTGATACCAAAACGAGACTTGAACTCGTACTCTTTTGTATCATCGGCATTATCACCAGACTCAGATACTTCCTTAGTCTCATCCATTCCCTCATAGTACATCTTAACAAACTTGTCGATGTTAGATGGGAGAATAAGAAGCTTTGTATCGTCTTCAAGGTAATGCTCTACGTCATTCTCCTTAAATGCCTGTGGAAGCTCGATAATCTGAGTACCCTCAAATGTACCAATTCTACCAGTGTTATAAACATCGTTCTTTGCAGCTTCAGAAACCCACTGAATATCTCCAAGGTTCTTTAATCCTGCAAGAGCAACCTTTGTACCAACGATAGTAGCAACACCACCTGTAGCAAGCTGAACATCAGAAATAAGCTTTACAAACTTATCATGGTTAGCTGCATTTAACTCACCACGGATATTCCACTTAGTAGGAACAGGGAGAGAAGTACCAGCACTCATAACAGCTTCATGAAGAAGAGTATTGATTAATCTTGTGAATGCTTCTGCAATCTTATTGATTAACTCACTCCAATCTTCAACGCCCTGAAGGAATCTTGACATTTCCATGTAAACCTTTGCACCATAAGACTTAACGGTTACACCGAATTCCTTGCCAGCACCAAGTCTCTGTCTCTCAATACTGTGATGACCATCAGCAATCTCAGCAACAGTGATAATGCAAGGATCTTTTGTATAGAACTTGTTTGTCTGTCCAAGAGCGAGAGTCTTAACCTCTACATACTTCTGGAATACAGGTGAACTTGTCCAACCAGATACAAGAGTATCTTCAACAGTCTCCTCAATAACCTCGAATACAGCCTCTCTTACAGACTGTTTCTTAAATGCCTTTCTTACTTCATTAGGAGTCGGAGTCTCAGAAAGACCTGCCATCTCGATAATTGTCTTACGAATCTTATCATTTGCTTCTTCGATAGAATACTGTTTTACAGTACCTTTTGCTGTGTCAACACACAGACGAGAGAAGTTCTTATATTTTGTTTCATCAAACTTTTCAACGATTACATCGCTCATTTCATTAAATCTTAATCTCTGCATAGTATATTAATCCTCCTTTCTACCGAATTACGCATATACCTGGGCATTCTTATCTACCCAAATACGATAATTTCCATTTGCAGCAACCTCGTAGATATGTCCTACAAAACCATACTCAGTCATACTTGGTTTCTCACCAGTTGTAAGCTTGAAGTCTGTACCATCTACGAATACATATTTTCCAACAGCTAATTCTGCATCAGAATTGAAAGCTTCTGTAGAAAGTGTGAATCTATCAGTGTCCTGAATCTCGTAAGCTCTCATAACTTCACCCTTACCGTTGTAGAAGTTAGATTCTTCCTGCATCTTTGTTGTATATTCCTCATAAATCTTTGGAGCAGTTAAAATGAGAACAATTTTGTCTCCCTTTGCAGGAACTTTTGCCTCAAATACATCTGCTTTCTTTCTGTCACCAATTACAGCAACAGAACCATTGTCAATATCCTTAGACTCATTTACTAAGTTGTAGTGATGACCAACTTTTGTAGCCTTAAGTAAAGTTGACTCAGCAACACCGTGCTTAGTATATGAAATGAAATTACTAGCCATAGTTTTATTTCCTCCTTAAAATTTCTAATTTTTGTGCAATAAAAAAACACCTATGGATTTTCCATAAGTGCTAATTCATAAAAATTATTTAGTTTTTTGCTTTAATCAAACAGATCACCATATGGTTTATATGTATCTTCTGTTTCTTTTTCTGCATTAAATGCAACTCTGCTCACATGTTTCTTCTGTGGTATTTCACCTGCAAAAGAGAACGTCTTATTCTTTTTAACAAGTTTTCCAAGAGTGGCATCAGCCTTCTCAGATAACTCTTCCTTAGAATATTTGTTTACAGAATCCTCAGACATAAGTGCTTTAAATTCGTCTGTATCAAGATATTCTGAATATGCTTCGTCATCAAATACAGTCATCTTGTCTGCAAATACTTCAGCAGATTTATATGTGTTTAATTCCTCTACAACAGAAGAGTAGTTGGAACGCATATCCTGAATTTCTGTATATTCTGAATCGGTAAGATATTCTTTGTGCAGATTATAGCGTTCACCATCAAATGATACATTGTCATTATCTTTTGTATATTTCTGACCATAGATTTTACCGCCATCCCAACTTTCATAAACAAAGTAAGAATCATATACACCAGTAATGTAATACCACTCATTATCTGCGTCTTCATAAGAAGACAAGAGATTATATAAAGCATAACGAATGTCATCATGAGAAATTTCAAATGTCTTTGTCATATTCTCAAAATTCTGACCTTCGCCCTCATTATCTCCATCAGTAGTTCCTTCTGGCTCAGTAGTGTTTTCTCCATCACCTTCATTATCATTAGAAGGTTCATTCGCTGTATTATCACCAGAATTGTCACCATCTGTATTGTTGTCTTCACCAAATACTTCTGCAAATTTAGCCTCTAATTCTTCGTCTGATAATTCTGAATAATCAAAGGTTACATCTTCAACTGTTTTATTGTATTTAGCAAGTAACTCTTCAAATTTTGTCATACTTTCTTTATTTCCTCCTTCCTTTGATAATGTGCGAACAGAAGAATTCTGTTCTTTATTGAAACAAGCAGTCTCTAAATTTTCAATTCGTGCTTGTAGTTCAACCATTTTTGATTCATAATCTTCAAATAAACTGTTATTCTTAGAACTGAAATCTGCCAACTTAATATTTGAACCAGTCATTCCAGGCTTTACTTCATTGCCTTGAGGTGTTTTTCCTAGAATTGTCACACCAGAAAACCAAAAATCTTCAATATTTAAGAATTTTTGCTTTGCATCATAACTGAGTTCTCGGATTGACAATTCAACTGATACAGAGCATTCTTCTTCACGCTGTAAAATTTCAGCAGCTTTAGAATATTCCTCAAAAATATATCCATCGACTTCACAATAAGTTTTCTTTTTTTCTTCATCATAAACTAACTGTGCATTGCAACTTTCAGGTATGATTCCAATAGGATATTCATCATAAACCACATCACCATTCTCGTCTTCATGCATATTATGAGAATAAAATTCCCACTGACCTTCTGGATTTTCATCAGTTGTTACCTTGTGAATGTATCCAAGAATAGGACGATTGCTAAAAGATGGAAGTGCAGCTTCCATGACAGAAGATTCAATATTAGAGCCGTTTACATTTAAATCTGTATGGCATGACTGTAAATGAACTGGAAGAAGCCCATCTTTGTTCTTGTCTGACTCATCAAAATTTATACGCCCATGTACTTGAACAACCAATGGTTCACCAGTTTTTTCGGCACTGAATTTCGTAGAACGTTTGTATTTATTTGAATAAAAATCATACAAATCTTCTATATAACGAAGTCTTTTCTTAGCCATTTTCTTCTCCTTTCTTCAAAATTTAGGCAAAAATAAAACCACTCGAAATAGGAGAGTGGCTAAATGTTCAGCATATTACTATACTGAATCTTTGATTTATCTATATCATCTGAAAACATCAATTTATCAGTATTCAGAAAAGTATAAATACCATTTTGTTCATCAATTTTCTGAAAGCCAAGATTTGTCATCTTAGAAGCTGTTTCAGAATCTGATGTCTTTATAAAATTCTGTTTCATCCTTTTTTCTCCTTAATTACCAGCTTGTGTGCCAACATCTTTTTCACCCTCTCTGGTAGCAAGTCCCTCATCTGAAAGGTCGTCTTCATTCTTAGTCTGACCGCCACCTTCATTATCACTCGTACCACTTTGCGTATATGAAGATGAGAGAGGAGTAAAGTAATTCATTAATCCTAATGACCTCATCATAAAAGCATTATTAACAACTCTTGAAGGTGAAGAACCATCCAACGTTGCATAATCCATTGTATCTATACCCAACGTAGCTTTATCTTTTCTTTGAGACATCTTTTCATCAAGGTCAAATACAGATACATAATGGAAATAAAATTCAAAATCCTCTGTGATATTTAATTTGACATATCTCTGAATGTTTGCTTCAATTCTTTTTAATAATTCCATAGGGAGTGTCATATCAACTGTAATAGAATGTTTAAGACCAACAGAACCAGATTTTTGACCATTGAATATCATTTCTGAAATTCCAAGAGAAGAGAATAGATTCTTAATTGCCTGTGAATATACATTTGTATCATCAACCTGATTTTTATTACCAAACTCAATCTTTTCAACTTCACATGGAGTCCATGCCGAACCAACAAGACTTGGTAATACTTCATCAATCGCAGCTTGAGTAGCCTGTACAATCTCAAGGTCTACGGCAAAGTCATTTACTTCGCCTGAGTTTTCATTCATAGGGATTTTTGATAAGAGAAGAACATAATTTTCAAGTTCTGTTTTAGAACGAATAAGAGCTTCGTAGTCAAGCAAGTCTAAGAGTGATACGAATACGGGTAAGAAGTATGGCAGTGGTACAACTGGATCATCACCACATATAATACAGATAGTTTTCTCTGGTGGTAATTCAAACCATTTATAGTCATTACCTTTTGATTTATATGTTTCGTAGCCTTCTACAAAAACATCATCCCATAAGCCTTCTTCTGAATCAGTTTCGCTACCAGTACCATACAAGAAATCCTTGTTGTTACCAGAATCAAAATAAGAGGCATCGAATTTTACAATCCATGTATCTTTTTCTGCACGAGAACCGATTTTGTAATATTTTGGATCAAGTGGATGTATAAAGAACGAATCTCCATCATCGTAACAAAATCCACAATAGATACCATCTCTTAAACAAGTGGCAATCATTTGTGAACCCATTTCTTTCAGATCCATTTTATCTAACCTAGTACAAAGTTCTTGATATCCTTTAATGTATTCGGACGCATCCTGTGGGGGATTTGCCCAATCGGGAGTATTGTAAGATACGTTATAACTAAAGATAGGAGTATAAGCATAATATTCTATAATCTTTTTATAATTATGACTGATACGATATAAGAAAGCAGATATATCACGAAGATTGTCAATATTGGCAAGAGGACTTTTTATGTATGATTGAAGTTTCTCTTTTGTGTATTGAGTATATGTCTTCGATGTACCTTTTGATATATTTTGTTGTAAGATACGTTGTAATTCCTGAAAGTTAATCATCTGTGCATACTTCTGAGTAGAAGTAGTCAGCTCATTTTTACGAGTTGGCGATGGTTCCGTCTGCACTGATTTCTTTGCAGAATTATTTGTTTTCTGTGTTGCCATTTATATTTCTGATTTCCTCCTTTCCTTAGTTATAGAATCCCCATTTTTTAGGGCGTTTTGAGACACCGACCATTTTGGTGATGTCGAAGTCTGTATTTTTTGGTTTTAATTTTACTGCTAAATCTGTACAAATTTTAAAATTATATTCAAGTGCTGAGAAACGGTCTTTACGCATTCCTGGTTTTTCTATAATTTTAATATTTGTTCCTTTTATTTCATGATCAAGGTTTATCAATTCATTAACCATAAATGATGTTTGTATATATGGTAATTTAAGCATAGCTTGTTCCTTTGATGTCATCTTGGAATATCCACGAATCTTTTTTACCAATTCTTCTGCTTCAAATTCAGAAGTAAGAAGATTAATAGAACCATTCTGAAATCCTGCACGTAATGCAATAGCTGCCTTTGTATTAAAGTCAGCAGTAGCTTTAATAGACCATACGACCTTATTTGCGTTTCTAATTTTACATCTATCAGCCATATTATCATCATTAATACAAGTCATTGCTTCATATGTAACTCCATACTCGGCATCATACTGAGGTTTAATTATAAAATCATAAACGCCAATGCCTTGTCCGTTAGTATCCAATACCAAATCTGTACAATTGAATTGATAAAATAATCTCATAACAAGAATACCTAACTCGTCTGTAGTCATTCCTTCATGTGTTTCTATATAAACAATATTAGATATATAATCATTTTTTTCTGTTGGAATAGCAGAATTAATTATAAGAGCAGCAGCATCATTATTATGCTTTTTACTTGCAAGCAAAGCTACATCGACAGATAATATTCGTTTTTCATTTGGAGCTAATTCTGGAATTTTGATTTGATGATTTTTATAAATTTCAAGAGGATAGAAAGAGTTTCGTATCTTTCTCCTTGGAGATATATCATCGAATTTGAAGAAAGCACCATCAGTATCACCATACCATTCAGCACCCATTTCCATTTTAAATGCAGTAGGATCAAAGTCTGCCTCAGACATTTCATCCTCGACCTGCTCACGAGATAATAAACCTTCTCGTATAGCACACTGATAAGGTAATCCTACGCAAAAGTAACGCTTAGTATCATCAAGCATATTTGCATAGTAGGCTTTTAATTTCTCGAAACTCCAATGAGACTTATACCACGCAGATGACATATACATTTCGATGTTACGCTCCTGAAGGTGAGCATATTTTGGGTTATTAAGATAACCAGGTGAACGTGGAGCTGTTAAAAATTTACGAAGAACTGTATTAATTGTATTCAAATCAACCATCCTGAACTCATCCACAACTATGAGCGTTGCTCTGTTATGTCGAGCCGAATCATTTGAACTAACAATTTTTATCCAACTACCATTACGAAAATCAACATGAGCGTTATTTATTGAAGTAGAAATTTCAGAAATTTCAGAACGAAGATTGGCTGAACCCCAACCATAATTTTTCATAAAGTCATCATTTATCTTTTGAATAACCTCTAGTGATTGAGATTTATACCCAGAAGCAACACAGATTTTTGTCCCTGGATATAAAATACAACGCACAACACAGTACAAACTTGTCAACCATGTCTTTCCAGAACCACGACTTGCGATATACATAAAATTCGTACTAACCATCATCATGTATATTAAAATCTTTTGAAATAGCTTTAATTTCACATTTAGATATTCGAGTACAAATCTTTGTGGATTTTTTCTATAGAACGAAGCCCAATAAGCAACTCCTTCTAAAACACGCTCAGATTTTTCTTGATATACTTCTTGTAATGACTTTTTCTTTTCTTTCTTTGTGGTAGCCATAATTATTCATCATCCTTGCTACCAAAAATCTTATCAAATAGAATTTCACTATCTGATTCCTCATCATAAGATGGTGGATTGACAGTATATTTTGCCATTACTCGTTCATATATATTTGAAAATCTGTTTTTTAGACCAAGCATTTTTGACGCATGACCTCTATAAAAAGCGTCTATGTAAGTGCCAATTTTATCAACGTCTGCAAGTTCTGGATCTATTTCAGGAAGAGGTCGTGTTTCCTCATATTTCTGAATTAATGTACCCATTGTTTGAGCATCTGAAAATGTATCAAGTGTATTTTGTTTTGGTTTTAGATTACCTGTATCAAGCCATTGCTGATAAGAATAATCAAGATCTTTTGTGGAAGCTCCCCTTTTTATAGCATTTCTCTTCATTAATTTAAGTATTGATAGATTTTGGAATGTTTCTTCTTGAGCCTTCTGTGAACAGTCATATCTCGAAATCCAGTCCTGGTACTCATTCTCAAGAAACATCAATTCTTCGTTATTGTAATCTGTACCAAATCTTTTCTTAGCAGCACGTAATGTTTTCTGAACAATTTTTACATCTTCCTCTGGATTATTTTCTATATCATCAACAGAGAATTCAGAATCTTTATATGTTTTTTGACTATAATCATTCAGACTTCTACAAATTACTATCCACTGTTGAACAGCAGTGCTTCTAATCTTTTCTCCTGTTTGCTCAGAGAGTTTTTGCAACTGTTCATTGTAAACATTTTCATTAAAATACCAATTAAGTCTTCTAAATGTTTCTATTGTTTTCTCACGATTATCAGTTCGTATATTTGTCTTCTTGTCATAATCAGTACATTCATTTAATATACATTCTTTACAAGCATAATGTTCGATACCATCAGGACTTGCCTTAGAAGAGTAGAATGTCGCAGCACTTTTCCATTGTCCACAATGGCTACAATATATTAGCTCATTGTTTATAATACGCTGATAGAAATTTGCAAGTTTTTTATACTCATTACGCAAATTCACAACTGTAATTTTCTTTAGTTCAGCGTCTGAAATTGGTTCTAAAACTTTAGCCATTGTTTCACCTTCTTTCCTTTTATTCCAATATAAAAAGAGAAGCAGTAACAATACCACTTCTCATAAAAATTTAACTTATAAAACACTATGAAAGTGCAATTTACTTCACTTAGCACACCCACTGCGCATCGAACACAGGTTAGAAGTTTTGGAGACTTCATTCTTGCCAAAAGATAGGTGCATATAACAAAAGAGTCGTCTCAAACGAAACAACTCTTTTAATAACAAATATAAAATTAAAAGTATAAAAAGAAAAATTAATTATCTTTGAAGTTTAACAAGAGCTTCATAAGTTACCTTATCAACCTCTTGTTCCATACCATCACAGTATACGAGATATTCTGTAACCTCACCAGTTACAACATCTCTTCTTGTATCAAATGACAATTCATCCGCGCTATTAAACGGAATATTTGCTTCATAGACATTTTTAAATGATAATAATGCCATAATATATTCACCCCACTTTATTATTTGATGAAAATATTATATACCAATATTAACTAAAAGTAAACAAAATATTTTATTGTCTTTCTCATTATCTCCTCAAACTCCGAGCTTTCATCTAATCTGCATAGGACGCATCCTATTGTTACAACAGTGCCAGTCCGAAGACCGCAATGGACATAAAATGATCTGTACGAGATTTGAACCCCTGTTACCGCCGTGAAAGGGCGGTGTCCTAGACCACTAGACGAACAGACCTTGTAGGGTGGAAGAGTACCACCCATTATTTTACAGAGTATATTCTGTAGTCCCTTCAAAAGTATTATTCAATGCACGAATTTCAGCCAACTTCTCAGTAACAGCTTCCTTAACTTTCGTAGCAAATAATACACACTGAGCCTGTGCATACAGTTCCTTCTTATCAAGAACAGTATTTAATACTGTATCAGGATATTTTGTTACATCTCTTTCAAAATGAAATGCTAAATTTTCATTGATAAGTTTTCTCTCATTTGTTACATCCGTAACCTCCAATTCAACAATAGTAGAATCGTCTTGTGGATCTGTTGTAACTTCTGGAACGCCATTTGTTAATTTGATATTACCTTTGAACTGAATTTTACTATACTCGATATATTTATTATAGTTTGCTAATAATTCCTTTTCCTGCTCGCTAGTTAAATCCGCAGTTCCCAAACTTGTAACTGTAATATCTACACTTGCAATATCATTTTCTACTTTAAACACCTGATCTAATTTCATGAATTTGTACCCTCACTTTCGTTTGTAATTATTTGGTTGTATGCGTCTTTGAAACTGATTACTAAATCTCTTAAAGTCTCTTTATCAATCGTACAATCCAAATTACTCATATCAATATTTGGATTTGATACAGTAAATTCTAACTCGCTGCCATTTGGTGCAAATAAAACTTCCACAGATTCATTGAGTAGAAGAGTAATAGAATCAATTTTATTTCCATTATTCGATGTTACTCGTTTTACTTGACCGACTTTTAATCTATCATTTTCAATAGATAATCTACTTGCCATTATATATACACTCCTTTCTTTTATTTTTCGTTTTCTTTTAATCATTAGGTGTTAGGTGGGATTTGAACCCACGATATTCAGAACCACAATCTGACGCTTTAACCTACTAAGCTACTAACACAGCGACTCTATTGGGAATCGAACCCAAATCTTCCGATAGACAGTCGAATGTAATTACCTTTATACCATAGAGCCATAGCTGACTCGGTGGGGCTTGAACCCACAACGCCTCGATTAACAATCGAGTGCTCTACCATTGAGCTACGAGTCAATATTAAAGCATAGTAGGAGAAGTGATGAAGTTCTCTCCATATTAGTCATCAGCTAAAAATGTTTAAAACTACTATGCTACAATAAAATCAGCATAAAGCACTAACTAGCTGATATTGGACTGTACACATCCAGTTTTTTAGAATATGGTCGCTTATCCGCAACCTAATTCATGCTTGCCTAATTATTCTCATTCCTAACTCGTGTATCTTACACGTCAAATGCATGATATGTGTATGAGCAACCGTTTATTTTAAGGGTTCTCATTAACGTAGAGAAGCACGAACATCTTCTCGTTTCTGAAGGCTGAGAGAAACCGATGATCCGAGATGTCGGTAGGAAAGAAGTAGGTCTTACAATGCTACATGAATAGCAAATGCCAAGATATGTTAATCGTCTACTAAGGCAAGACCTCTCCATAACACCGCCAATGAGCAGTAGCAGTGGGAAGTTTTAGACCATTCCAAAGGTCAATAATTTCGCAAACCGACCTTTATATTTATGTCACATATCGGTCAGTGACAGCTCACTTGTAAAAATCTATCAACGGATTGACAGACCGCCCTCACTTCTTTTGGATGTGAGCAGCTTGTTATGTCTATTTATTCTCTACATTGTCGTCACCTCTCGGCTCAAATATCACATTACTATGCTTTCTTGTTAAGATTGAGTTGTTGATGTTAGACGAAAGCTTCATCGGCATCTTCTGTGTCCTCACGGATGACATACATCTGAGTTGTTTCGGAAGATTCGTGTCCCAAAAGTTTCTGTGCAGTTTCCAATGCACGATGGTCATAACATACCAGATTGGTTGCACGACTTCTCCGGAAATTATGTGGAGTCGTTCTCCTGCCAACAATTTCAGAAAATTCATTTATGCACCAATCATTGAATGCACTATATCCAATCTGTCGTACCTTTGAACCATCTTTAGTTTTTACGACAAACATATAAGGGCAATCATCATCGCCACGCACTTCAAGCCATTTCTTTAATGCGTCCATTACATCTTGTCCAAACTGCAATTTTCTAACCTTACCAACGGCACTACGTCCCTTGCAACGAATCTCATGTGTTTTGTAAGAAACAGATTCTACTTCTTGTTCTTTACCATCTTCATCGACAATTGTTACAATTTTCCTCTTAGGCTCATAATTAACAACCTCTTTGAGCAACTGTAAACTCTCTGCATGTCTGCATCCTGTAGAATATGTAAACTTTACATATGCTAATTTTTGCCATTCTTCACGTTCAGCCAATACAGAACATAAGTTATCCATTTCATCAGGCGTTAATGGTTCTTTTGCAAAAACCTTACCTGTTTTTGGCACTTGCATCTCAGCAGTTACATAATTACGGAACGTAGGATAGTCCTCATCGTAGAAATTCTCGATGAATTTATTCAATGCACTGACAGAAGACTTTTTAAATTTAATTGCAGCTTCAGATAGCCCACGATTAGCAAGAAAATTCATATAGCGAAGAAATTCTTTCTTTCTAATTTCTATGCAGTTTTTGTTATTTAGGTTATTTTTAACCCATACGAAAAATATCTTTAATGCAGACCTATAAGCATGTAAACTATGCGGTGAAAGATGAGTCTGATTACTGAGGTAATCTTCAACCATATTTCTATTAAACTCATTAACCTCTGCCCATTCCTCATCTGTAACTGGATCTAATTTATCTGCTATTTTACCATTCAATAATCTCACTTCCTTTCATATATAAAAAAGAAGTAGGATAGTGGTAAACTAAGCTACTTCTTTCAAATATTTATCCATTCTTCTTCTGTATATTTTTGTATTTCTGATACTTTTCTTGGTAAATTATATTTATCACACCATTTTCGTATTGTATTGTCACTAACATTATACATATCGCCAATTTGAGTAAACGAGGTAGATCTTATCAATTCTTTTAAATTATCTCGTGAAATTATATTATATAATTTTTCTATTCTCTTTTTGTTATAACAAGATTCACACATTGTAGATGTTGAATTCATTAAATTTGTTTTACAACATGGACAAATAATTTTAACTCTATTAATATATTTTGTTTTTGCATTTTCCCTCTTATGCTTGTGTGAGCAAGAAACACATAGTCCACTTTTGCTATGACTGCTAATTTTTATACCACATTCGCTACATACTAATGTTGGCTCTTTTGCTCTTTTGGAATTATATACACCAAAATTATCTGTCATACTATGACAATTGGGACATAATATTTGCAAGTTTGATAATTCGTTATTATCATGATTGCCATCAATATGATGCAATTGTAATTTAACAGGTTTCCCTAGCCATTCGGATATACCACATAATTCGCATTTACTTTCTTTGTAACCGAATTCAATCAATTTATTTCTTAATTTATGACTATTTGTTTTTGTATTTCTATGTAATTTCGATTCAATATTATATTCTGAACATAAAGACATTTTTGCCATTTGTTGTTTATATAATTTTCTGTTTTCTTCAAATTTAGAAGTATCTAATTTATATTCTTTTATGATTCTTTTTAACGTATTTGTACTACTTGATGAATTTATACCTGCGACTCTAAGAATTTCTGTATATGTATTTCTTGAATCTAGCAAGCTTTGTAATTGTTCAGGTGAAAAATTATATAATTTACTCGCCATTATATTCCTCCAATCTATTAATTTATTGAAGGTAGAGATAAACTTTATGTTTATAATTCTCTTTATTAATCAAACAGATTAACCTAGTCCTCCCACTTGGTAATGCTCCAAGCCGATCCGAAGATGACAGTTTTACAGACTGCCCCACATCTTTAGTGGTCTATGAGAGGATAATAAAAGAGTGTGCAGCACACACCACACACTCTAAATAATTCATTCACCGATTAAGTAACATGGAATACTCATTCATTTCATTGCAAATTCCCCAATATTCAATTGATTTTTTAAATTTTTCTAAATATTTTTTCTGAATATCTTCGATATACTTTTCATAAGTTTCCTTGTCTACATATCTACCATTAATCTTATAGGTAGAAGTAGTATCTACATTATAACAATCACAATTCTCACAATCGCCATCACAGTTATCATACTCATAACCAATTTCTACTTCATATACCTCATCAGCTTCAATCTTCGGAATAATCTTAGAATTACAATCATCAAAAATATATACGACATCGGCTTCAACAAAGATATACTTGTCATCTCTCTTTACAGGTTCGCACCAAATTTCATCATCTAATAAGCTGATAACGAAAGCATCATCATAACCATCATATTCAACATCTGCAAGTTCAGTAATGTATGCAATATCATATCCGATTCCAATAAGTTTACGAACAATCTCTTTTGCGTCTTCATACTTTGCAATAACATCTACTGAATTATATTCGTCATTAGATTTCACTCTGTCGTATACATCTGACATGACACAGGCAAAATCTTCATAGTCTTCAAAATGTAATGTTTTTATAATAATCACGACCTTTCAAATTAGAGCTGCTTTGCTGACTTGCTCATCTTAAATGTGATTTCCTGATGAGCAGGAGTTACGTATGTTTCGCCAGCTCTTTCACCTAACATAATTTTACCTGTTCTTTCAGGTACGTCCTTAACCTTAAACTTACCAAGCTTACCTACAGGAATCGACTCTGTAGTATCCTTCTTTAATGTATCTGTAATAACCTCTGCATAAGTATCAAGGATAACAGCAATATCACCCTTCTTAGCTCCTTCAATTCTTTCTGCGATTGCATTAATTAACTCTGTTTTAATCATTTATAAAAATCTCCTTTTAATCAGTAATATTTTGACACTTTTAATAATAGGTGCCGATTTAATAATAAAAGAGGGTAGCAGCCAATATGGTCTACTCCTCAAAAAATCTTATTCAACCCAAAGCTGAACCTTATCAATGTATTTTCCGAAGCATCCAGCATATCCGTCCTGACCATTTACAGTCTGATCATCTATCTGAACAGGGTAATATTCGTCCATACCCTTTGGTGATACTTGCATATATAAACACTGATATTCATAACCATCGGGTGTATAAAATACTGCTTTTAATGCATCAATAGGTGTTCTGCCATTTCCTGCGTAACCATTTTCGTCATCATCAATATCATAACCATCAACTTCAGGAAGCCAACCACCATTAAGTAAGTGAACCTGATATCTTACATAACCTTCACTAACACCAATGGCAATACCTGTAATTGCCTGATCGTCACCAGCGCCAGCCCAGTCGTCAGTGTCATGAACTTCATCCCACCAACGGTCTGTCTTAGCCCTATAGTAAACATCAACATGACCTAAATCATTAGTTCTACCACCTGTAGTTTCATTATTATCTGAACTATCATTGTTAGAACAATCTTCATCAGAATTGTCGGATACAACTTCTCCTGTCAAAGCTTCAACAATAGCTTCTGCACAGGCTTCAGCATCCCATCTGTTTGCATCGTCCCTATCATCCACGAAGCAACATTCAATTAAAATAGCAGGAGAATGTGTGCTTCTAAGAACATAAAGCCCCTGATTGATCTTAAATCCTCTGTTCCTAATATTAAGTTTTTCTGAAATTGCCTCACAAATCTTCGAACCAATTTCTTCTGTTCCAGTGTCATATCCATAAACTTCTGTACCACCAGTAGAATCATCACCTTCGTAATCATCTCTACCAGAGTTAAGATGTATAGATATATCTAAATCAACATTATGTGAATTACATTTAGCAACAATCGCTGCTAAACAACCATTCTGTGACGTGTTTTCATCACATGTACAATCATAAACAGTATGTCCAAGTGCTTCTAACTTTGTAATTACAGCATTCTTAACGATTCTGTCTTCAATAGACTCTTGTAAAATACCAACTGCACCATAAGCACCCTGATCCTGTGGACAGTGACCTGCATGTACATTATATGTAGCCATTTTATATTCCTCCTATACAAAATAAATAAAAATAAAAGAGGGTAGTATAAAACCATCCTCATAATCGTTAAACTATTGTTTTTTAATTTAAAATGAATTTGTAAGTCTCTAAATGTCCGTGTAATTTGTCGAATCCATAAACTTTCACACAAGCCTTACTTCCTTTGCATAACTTGTCACTATATGGATCAGAACCAACAAAAGATGGGCTAATTAAAACTTCTGCATCTCCCAAGATGCCCTCATGAGATGGAATCTCTTTTCCATTATGATAATGTCCAAGCAAAATCGTATCATAGAATTTCTTATGCAAAATGCTAATATCTCTTACTGCATTTTCGACATTCTTAATTTGATGACCATGCATGGCGATAATTTCATTGCCTGGTACATATACTTCGATAAAATCATCACCTTCATTTGCCAAATGTACATTGATTCTTTCGTTATTGGCACATAAATCTTTAATATAATTCCCCATAAGGTACTCTAAATCTTCATCAGCTAATTCTGATGCTTTTGCATTCAACACTCTAATCTGCGTATGATTAGCAGATGGCGTATGATAATATGAAATATTCACGTAAGTAGATAATTCATTAAGCATATGTGCAATCAATCGGCAAATCTCTACTGTAGCCTTTACAATAGAACTGTCATTAATTTTCAAATCACTTAATCTAAGTACACCTTGGATCAAATCTCCTAACGAAACAACTGTTAAAGTTGTAATGTGTTTTTCTTGTATAAAATGAATTAATCTGCAAGTAAGATATTCAAATCGTCTTTTTGCTTCCTCTGGTGAATATTCATTATTGATACTTTTATATGTTGCACCATAATGAATATCCGCTAAACCAACAAGATAATTGATTTCATGATGAACATTATCTTCAATTGGTTGGAAATCTGGCAATGGTAAAGTCTGAGCCACATTTCCAACATATTCATAATACATTTCTTGTCGTGCTTCAGACCTATCAAGACGATTTCTTTCTACATTGCTTGTTTGTAATTTAATTCGTTCTCGTCTTAGTTCTTGAATTTTTACATCCAACTCAATATCAGAATTATTCTCTGTTTTATTTAATCCAGCCTTATACTTTTCATACTCACTTCTCATCTTACCTCCAAATGGAGTAGAAGATGACTTACGAATAGTGTCTGAGTTACATTTAATTCCATATTTATCCTTGATTTCTGACCAATCGTAGTCATTTTCACCATCAATTTTTGAATCAATATCTGTGATAATCTTGTCATATGTTTCAAGAGTTAGTCCATACTTTAATAACTCTTCTTTGAATTTTTTAATATCAAACAATTAGTCACCAACTCTCTACTCGATCGGTTCATCAATCTCAAAAGTTAATTTAAAATCTACTGTAGAAACTCCATCTGGAATCTCAGCGATTACTTGTTCTGAAATATCTTCACCAGTATCAGTGTCAACAATTCTTAAATCTTTTACTGAAATATTTTTTAATTGAATATTCTTTTTGGCTGCAACCTGTTTACTATCACTTGTTGTAACTTTAAACATTTCCTTTTCCTCCATAAAATTAAAAACTCCCACCAGAACGCTTTCTGCCAGGATTGTAATATACTTGTTTACTTTTATTCTGCTTTACTTTAATATACTCACGAATCTTCCTAATATAATTTTCATCATAGCTTAATCTGGCATGTGATTCTAAATAATAACATCCACAACGAGTAGGAATTTTATTTGATAATACATTATCTATGAGCCTATATGATGGATTAAGATTCGAGAGATGGGTATGCTTTTCTGTATCTTCTTGTCTACAGATACGATAGCCATTTTCAGTCTTGTCAATATAAAAACCTTTATATTCAATTCGATTTTTCATAGGCAGAACCTACTTAACGTATTTATCTTCAATGTAACGCTTTCCACCACAAGTTTTATAATACCCAATATGTTCGCCTCTGCAATCTACATATCCTCGTCTTGTGTTCCTAATTACACCTTCAGATAATAATTTTTCAATTTCATTTTTTGAAATGTACTTAATAATTTTCACATCCTTTAATTTATTTTCTGCAAAATAGCAGAAGAATTGGAAATGTAAGACTCGAACTTACGACTTCTTGACCCCAAATCAAGCGTTCTACCAAACTGAACTAATTCCCAAAAACAAAAATCCCGTGTATAAACACGAGATTCTTAATTAATATGAGCTGAGATATTGACTCAATACACTACCATCTATTTTAGTGGCTACGTTATTATTGTAATAATGCAACCACCAATATAAGAAAGAGAGGTTAGTTTATAAAATGTCCCTATAGGACGGAATATTAAGAAAAAGCTGATTTCATTCTAAATCTGCAATGCCACTCAAAAGAGCAGCAGAGCAGACATACAAAGATTGTCGGTTTGTTTCTTCCATGACAATCGTTTTTGTATCTTGTTTTTGTGAATATTTCACTATATCTACATTTAAGAAAAACGAATATTTTGTAAAAATGTGCAAAAAAGCCTTATAAATCAAGGGTTTTTGAGAATTATAAAAAGTGGTTAAATTAACGTTTCTCATTGTATTTCTTATATTTTTCCAATTCTTTTTCTCGTGCACAATACTTACAATAACGATTGTTTGTACCAGTGACTTTAATTTTTCTTCCACATCCATTTGCACACTGTTTGTACCCCTTTTTAAAATTCCCTATGTACTGATTACCAATATTTTCAAATTGAGTTACCTTATAAGCAATATCATCATCAGTGTCTCCTAAATCAATTTTGATATTAAGATTATTCACTTTTTTCCCAAAATGAATATAACCATTACTATATAATTCATGTAACAATTCATTCTTTTTATCAGATGAGAGAGTAACATTGGCAAGTTTAAATACTTCTGAAAGACCTTTTGAATCTTTTTTATTTATCCATCCATCACAATCCATATATCTTGCTATGGCAAATAATGTAAACATAAATTTCTTTTGGCGATCATTTTGAAGAGATTTCACGACTTTTAATTCTTCTTCATAGATAGGAACATATTCAAGTTCCCTAAAGAGATTTTTAGATTCTGAATCATATAAATCAATACATGTTTTTTTAATTTTATTAGCATATCTATATTCCTGATATCCTTCAATATTAAATTCAAGCATCTTTGCTTTGACTGTATCAATTAGAATATTTGGATCTTTACCTCTATCAAAATAATACTTAGCAATCAATGTTATCAGATATCCATTCGAGATATTATCTAGTTTGCTACCAGACGCTAATATCTCTCTAATGTATTCTTTTTCATTCAGTATATACAACTTCTTCCTCCATTTCTTCTAAACGTTTAATAATTAGTTCTCCAATACAATCCCAACAAAACTGTCTATTACCTTTATATCCATAAGTCATATCAAGAATGATGTTCATACGTTCATCATCATTTGGACATATTTCTTCAGCTTTCTTCTTAAACATTTCAACCATACTTGCACGTTGATAATATTTGTCGAATTCATCCTGTTTATCAAAGATATCAGTTCTATTTAGCTGTATTCCTTTTTCTTTTCCCTGTTTCTTTTTATATTCTTTAATGCATTCACAATAATATTGTTCAAGTTCTCGCAGAGCTTGTCTGTGTTCTTCAGTACAACGCCTTTTAACCTTCAATGTATTATAATCAAATGAAGAGTCCTTATGTAATTGAGATTTGTAACCATCTAACTGACTTTCAACATATTTACAAATCTGATTCATGGAACAATTCCCTGTACCAACTGGCATTTTTCTCTCATACCAAAAAAGAAAATCTTCTTGTTCTTTTGTAAGAGTATCTTTATTATGTAAATCCTCGATAGAACATTTATAGATAGCATAGCATTTAGCATTACTTTCTTTAATGTATTGCTTGTACTGTCTTTTTGTTTCATCGTAAACATAAATCATAAAGTATGGTTTTCTATATGCACAAAGAGATTGCAAATATTTATTCTCTCCGCAAGCCCCTAAATTGTACCAACTGCTTTCCATTGGTTTTGCAATAATTCCCTTAATTTTGTCCAACTCATTTTGCTGATAGAGCTGACCACATTCTATTCTATATTCTAATTCTTTATATTCAGGTGAATCTTTCTCGAAATGAGATTGAACTTCCATCATAGATGTGACATAATTAGTGATTGTTCCAACTTGATTTCCCATACCTGCTTTATTTGTCTTTTTAACAGCAGCTTCAGTAACAACAATTTTTTCTGCATTTCGCTGAACACATTCGATAGCAGGTAAGTATCTATAGCGTCTTTTCATAATAGGGTTATTAGTAGAAAAGTTCAGATCCGAGTCCCAATCTTCCCCATTCTCAGCCATGCAAAATGAATCCCAACCGTTTATGATCATGATAGTATTCATATATTGATACCAGTACTGGCATTCATCCGAATTATTGATATTACACATTCGAATATTATTATGACTTGTCATTGGACTTCTAAAGAGTACAATTTCGTCTTCATTTTTATCAATCCAAAATTTTGAATAACATTCATTTGCTTTTAATAAACCTGTAACTTCCAAACCACAAAGAGATTGCATAAGAGCAAATGGATCGCCACTTGCAATCTGATAATTACCATTTACAAATAATTTGCCAATCTTCGCATCATTCATTTTTTTCTTGATATATCTATGTACAGAGTCAATTATATATGGATCTCCCAACATATATTCACTTGTATACAAAGCACGTTGCCATGAATTTACATCAGTATTTTCGTTAATACCAAGAAATTTAATAGTAGAAGAGTAGTCACCACACATAGCATCTTTTAAATAGTTGATTGTTGGTGCGCACAATTCCTCAACATCTTCGTCTGTAAATTCATAAGACTGAAGATATTGGTAATTCAATTCTCTCTGTTCTTCAAGAACATGTGGTGAAATTTTTGTTACAGAAAATCCGTATCCACATTCCTTATACGCATTCACATATTGCTCAATATTATCATACGCTCCCCATAATTTAAGAGAAGACTCTGTGATAATCATTTCACATTGACGAATATCTTGCATATTTCCCCAAATATCTTTAATCATATAATTACCATTATTGTATTTTTCAATAAATTCATAAATAGGGAATGGATAGAGCATTCCTTTGAGCCATGCGTTTCTCAAGCACACACCGCCAGGAATATAATCAATACCTAAAGATTCAGCTACTCGCTGCATATATTGTATAGTACAAAGATTAAAACCGTCAGATACATTGTTTTCAAGAGCTTTATCTTTAATAATTTCTCTTGTCGGTTCTTTTGAATTGCCACCATCATCGAGTGATATAACATCTGCAAAATATTGTGTAATACAATCTTTTACAACCAAAATTCCATGTGGATCACAAATCGATTGTGATGCAGAACATGTCAATGCTTTGTAAGCTTCATATTTTGCAGGAACTAATTTAGTATCTGGATTTCTCTTGCATTCACATAATTCATTTAATTCATCAATATATTGTGAATTGCAGAAGAGAAGAGTATTATTTTTTAATCCACCAGTAGTTCCAACAAAGCGTTTATAATTAACACCATTTACAGTAACGCCTTTTTTACCAGTCGCTCTTGCAAAATCAGATTTTTTATCAACAACTACCTGCATAAATATCTTTGAAAAATCAATACTCCAAATAGGTTTTTCTAAAATCTTATTTGCCATTATGCGGAACTCTTGGGCTTCAAACAGTGATATGAGTTCCTGATATTTAAAAGCTTCTTCTTTGGTAATCTGTAAATCCCAATTAAAATACTTTAGTTTATTTGTTCCAATTTTAAAAATCTCATATTGAGGTACGCTAATACCAGCCATAAATCCTCCTGTTGTTTATTATTAATATTTTCTAAGTTCATTTAGCATAAATTCCACATTATCTCCATGCAATTCAAGTGAAATTTCTTGATAACCGCTATACCACGGATTTGTATAACAACCAAATTCAGCACATATATTAATGATTTTAGATTGAATTGTGTTTCGTTTGGGTTCTAAAAATCTTTTCCTTTTAGTTGTATAGCATTCATATATTTTTCCAACTTCATCAGATCTTCCAATCATTATTTCATGTTTTTGAACTGTTGCAGTCAGAATGTAGTCGATAGCTTCTTTGTAATATTTCTTTACTGTTCCATCTTTCTTTTGAAAACAATACATTTTGAATCCTCCTTTTATCTTTTATTTATTATGTTTCACTTATATATTCTCCAAATGAAATTTCTATTTCTTATTTTCAATCAAAACAATTACTGTTTTCCATTTCTTTGACTTCATAACCAAGCCAATCAATTACGAAATCAATACCTGGAATACAGTCTCTATGTATATATTGCCCTTCATAATTACACAAAAATTCTTCGCCATCGTAAATACCTTCTTTGCAGTAACAACAACTGAAATTAGTTTTCGGTGGCACAAAATTTGGGCAACCAGTTTCATGTCCATTAATTCTTCCACAATATTCACAACCCATTTAAAAAATCTCCTTCTTTATATCTTATAATTCTTCATATGCATATCCATCATTTGTTGTATAGTATATATGCCGTATCCCTAAATCCTTAATTGCAGCCATACAACTTGGACAAGGACGAGCCATACCAAAAGTACAACATTTTCGATTTCTAAAAATATACAATTTAACCTTGTGAAAATTAACATCTAAATGTCTTATGGAATTCAAACAATTAATTTCAGCATGTAGACTTGGATTAATTTCATTGTCATCCCAAGAATTACGAAAACGATTGTAGTATTTTTGAATCGGATGAGTCTTTTTGGTATTGCAACCAACTCCTATAATGCTATTTTGGTATACTGCAACACATCCTATATGAACTTTATAAAAATCTGAAACATGTGCTATTTTCTTTGCCTTCTCAAAATGTTTATAATCTGATTTACTCAACATTTAATCTTTCTCTTTCATATAAGGCATTTCCTCGCTCAAAACATTCAAGCTCATATTTTGTGCGATTAATGTAATAAGTAAAATCAGTATTTTCAATATACTTAAGAATTTCCATACATAATTCTTTTTTGTTATCTGTTTCAACTCTAAGTGTTAAATCTATAAGATCGTATCTATCAATTTCATTCTTCTTAATAAATAGAGTGGTGTTATACAATCTTTTTTCTTTGTCCCATCTGCTCATAGCGAGAATAGAGTATCCATTATGTAAATCCACAACTATACTAGTATCTGCAATTATTTCATATCTCATTATTATCTTTCCTCCATTTTTCTAGCATCTCTAACATCACATTCTTTTTTTCTATCTTGGTCAAATTTCCAATCATGGATCAATCGGTCTGACAAACTTAAATTTGTTCCACCAAAATCAGCTTCACATAGTTTTGGATAACATACTAAATTAGCCTTTCTTTTAAGCTCTATTGTTCTTGTCAATACATGATTCTGTGTTTCCTTTGTCATAAATTATTGTTCTCCTTGTTAAATAAAATTTTGTGTTCATATCATCGCTCCTTAGTGTGTGATACGTGTTTAATTGTTACATTTATATATTCCCTTATTATGAAAAGGTTTTATTAAAAAATTTAAATGTGAGGGTTTGTTCTAATTCACCGATATGGTATAATCATTAAGATGTGTATATACACTTGTAACTCATTAACTAAAGTCACGACTGATTCTTATATCAGGTACGGAGGTGTGATTATGCACATTAAAAATAGTGAAATCTATAATCTTTCCTATTGTGATAGTGTTTTATTGCGAAAGGAGGATTGTAGATATTGCTAACTATTATTCTTACACCAGCTGTTATAATCGCAGTTTTGAATCTTGTTAAATATTGTGTGAAGTGTTTTACACAATACAAAGAATTGAAGCTACTTGTAACTTCAGGAAAAGAACGTGTCGCCATCACGAAAAATGGCATATCATATAAGAAATAGAATATAGTAGGTACGTGAATTACTATTGTATTCATTTCTTATAGCAACTTATTAATTCTAATTCACCAGTGAATTAGAAGCCTCACTGCAAATTGGAGTGTTTAGCGTAACACTCATTGCGCAAATTTATGGTAAAGAGATATTGTCGTAGGGGATAGTATCTCTTTATGCTCTTAATTTATTATTCTCCAAAATTTCTATCTGTTTTTTGATTTCCTCACATGGATCATATTTATTATCAATCCTTTGTCCATGTTCATCATTAATAAAATGTCTGTAATCAGCAAATACCTTTGGAGTAGTGGCGTATTTTTCTTTGCCATTCTTAATATATTTTTCTCTCTTCATGTGCTGGCATTTTACAATTTTAAGTTCTTCCAAAATATCAACTATGCGACTGACATATCTTTCAGAAAGTCCAATATCTTCTGAAATAGTCTTAAAATATCTATAACAACATAGTGGTTTGCCATCCATTCGATTCAAATTAACACGAATATAAGAGAGTACAAGTAGAATATAAGCTGATGATATTCTTGCAGTATCAATCTCTTTATCCTTCAATTCTTCTTTGAAATTTAATATTGTATCCAACTCATCAAAATAAATAATTCCAAACTTATCAGGCACATCGAATTTGTCTATGTTCAATTTTACTTGCTGATATTTAACCGAATTGGTCTTTTCTTTTAGACATTTCCCAAAATCTGGACATGATTCAAAGTATCCATAATGAGAGAGAAGTGATAAAACTTCATAATATTTCTGATTTATCTTTCCATCTCTGTAGTTAGGTTTCAATTTAGACCAGCGGCAAAGTTCTGTTGTAGAAAATGCCACTGTGTCATCAAGTGAACGCCTTGCACAAAGATATGAGAAGATTATTACACGTTTAGACGAGAGATCTTTATCATAGATGATTTCTCGTGGGATTTTTACATAGTTTGGCAAGACGTATCACCTCACCTTAATCTACATAAAGCTGACAAGCAATCTTTAACAAAACATTTCCTTGTTGCATATCATTAACTATAAAGTCAACCTTTGGATAATTCCAATCAGGATGTTCAAGATTATTTTCTTTGAATTTTTTATCTGCCTTTTCCCAATCTTTATAAAAATTAGGAAATGTCTTTGAAAATTCTTTATACATTGGAGTCCATTTAGCAGAACTATTCATACCACAAATTCGCTTTACCTCTTCTTTATAATCTTCTACTCTTTTTACAGAAACATTTTTTCGAGCAATCTTATATTCTTTTTCTTTTTTTTCATATCTGATAATAGACTCCCTTATCTCATCTTGATTACTCTCAAAATATGTAATAATATCTTTACTAAATGTGATTTTTTTCTTTTTTTTCTTTAGAATATGAATATAATTAAGCAATTCTTTATCTACAGATTCATCAAAAATTGACTTAATAAAATACGAGTTTCTAAATTCGTTAATTTTCATATCGAAAATTCCATGCTCATATAAATAATATTTAAGATTAGTAGGAGCAAACCCTGGAATATTTAACTCTCTACATAAAGTACGAATATCAAAAATATCATTGACTTCTGATGGTTTGAGTTCTGAATTATTTAAGTTATTGACAGTAATTTCATCTTTTTTCTGTTCTTCTAAGATAGAAATTCTCTCAAGCAAATTCTTAATAGCTTTATTGATTTCGTTATTTTCTTCTTTATGTTTTAAATTGTAATTATTAAGATCCAAATGAAGTTTGTTTACTTCTGCTTGAATTTCTTTATTTACAAATTGATTGATTATTCCTGTCTCATTGGTTGTAGACTCATCTACAATTCTTTTGACATCCTGTTCATTTACAATAAGTTTACCCATTAGTTCAATTCCTCCATATCAATTATATTTTTATTTGTAGTAACACCGATTGTTTCAGCCATTGTTTCGCACCAATCATTCACCATATATATAATATTCTCTAAATTTTTTCTTAAAGCTGTATTATCTTTTATAACAGGTAGAATTTTGGAATATCTTAATGGCGATAGAGTAGTAGATAATAATTTTTCTATTTCATTTACAAGAGTTGTAATGTCTTTTGAAATCTCAATAACGTTATAATCTCCACTTGGATCTAAATTCAAAGTTGCTATATCATTTTTCAATTTTATGTATTCTTCGGATTCTTTTTTATATGATTGCAAAAGACTTTCACTAGATTCATTAGAAGATTTTAATGTACTATTCATAATTTCCAAGTTATTGATTTTCGTCTTTAAGTTAGAAATTTGGGACATAGCTTCTTTATATTTATTCTCTAAATCATAATCAGTTTTATCAATTATTTTTTCTTTGGCAGATTGTGATTTTAGCTGATTTATCTCGTTGATATATTTTTGAACTTCATTTTTAGTGATTTTCTTAGTTGTGTCCATAGAAGATATAAGTTCAATTTGTTCATCTTCAGATAGAGAAGCAATTAAATCAGAAGCAACAGTTTTTGAAATTATTCCATCATCAAGAAGTTGTTTCATTGGTTCTGTAAGATTTCGTTCAATGGATAAAGCTCTTGTGAGATTTGTCTTTGAAGTTCCTAATTGTTTAGCAATTTCATCAAGAGATAATTTAGAATTCCCAACTTGGGAATTCTTCTCACGACCATTTCCAATTTCACCATGTTTATATCCACACAGTTTTACATACTCAACTGCAACTTTTCTCTGCTTTTTATCATCATTTTTACTTCTTCCAAAATTAGCAGCAAGCAAAACCTTTAGTTTTTTATCTTCATCAATTAAATCTTCTCTGATTCTAATTGGTACTATTTTTATTCCAAGTTCTTTTGCAGCTTTATAACGCTGATGTCCTGAAATAATAGTCATATCAGGTGAAACAATAATTTCCGAAATAATACCTTCTTCTTTTATAGAATTTTTAAATTCTTCATACTCAGAACCAGAAATATCATCAAAAAATTCGGTATTACGTGGATGCACCTTTAAAATATCAATAGACACATTCGTTATTTCTTTACCCATTTTCTTTCCTTTCTTCTAAAACATAATTTACAGTTACAATTTGTGAGATGAGATAATAAGTGATTCAATAATATATTCTCCATTTGAATTCACAAAAACATTAAAAGTTGCACTTGCATGAAATTGTTATAAATTCATTTAGGTACATACAGCATGTACCCAAAAGTGAAAATTTACTTCATTTGGGTACATCCTAGCTATCAATTTTGTGCAGTCTATATCTATATAGACTCATATTATCAAGAGAAGAATATTACGCTTGTATTTCGCTTACGCTTCATACAAGCTCTTTAATTTTTTGTTTGATTGTTATTGGTTGATTTAGATATATGGTGTTTTGGATTGATGGTTTCATTTGGGTACATATATGACGTACCTATAGTTTTATTCTCTGTTACAGATATTTTTCTTGCCATTCATATCCACATGTATAACAGTGATATTCATAATAATAATGTAATGAGAAAAATGTTTCTTTTGATACAAAATTCAAATCTAACCCTTTTGTTTTACCTTTTTGGTAACTCGTTTATAATATTTTTCTCCACATATAGGACAAGTTTTTTACGAATGGTATTTTTAATGATTCAAAATTTTTACCTTTGCTCATTTATTTTATTCCTTTCTGTTTGCTCCAAATCAACATATCTCTCTTTAAAAATATCCTCTACAAAAAATACTGGCAATTTATCATGATATTTTTCATATAATTCCTCGTCAGGAATATGAGAGTAACATTTACCTATTGGTGAATTAACTTCTCTAACATAATCTTTTATAATAGATTTGTTTTTCTTGAATCGCTCATTTATTTTTCCACAAATAGTACAGTAGGTATATAAACCTGTATTAAGATGAGTTTTTTCTATAAATGTGGATCTGTATTGAATCAAGCATTCTTCATATTGATGTTTGTGTTTGGATTTTCGGTTACTCTTTGAGATATTGCTTTCTTTTTGTTTAAGATATTTTTGGTATGTCTTGGTTTTTGACATTTGTTAATTTCCACGTAGGAACTCCTTTCGTTTCTTAAATATTTCCTTATGTTCATTTCTCTTTTTGAATAGATCTTCGCATACGCATATAATTATGTAATCTACATCATTAATATTTCCGTATTCTTGACAATCATGTTGAGCTGGTATCCACCAATCGTTATATAACTCATCAGTAGAAGCACAAGATAAGTTATTGTAAAATCTTTGATATAATTCTATTTCTTGTAGCTGCATAATAATTCTTTCTTATCTTATTTTGATATTTTCTATATAGTTATATTCTCTGATTTTTCAGATTAGAGCATGTATAGATGTGTATAGTTTTTTCATACCCCTGTTTGTGGACAAAAAATGAGTTTTTGAGGGTGAATTTCAATTTTTATGTCTTAGGTGATAACTTATAAGGGTATGAGATGAAAGTGACTAATTTTTCTCTTCGCGTTGATTTACTTCCTAAATAGATTAATACAATTCTGTCAGCTAATTCATCAAATATATTTCTGAAGAGTTACATGATAAGTTATTAAATGTTTCTGTTGTAATTAATGTTAAGTTACTCATATAGAGTCCTCCTTTTAAATTTATTATTTTTTGTTTGGCGAGAGTAGTGTGACGATTATTTACAATAGATTATTCTCTTATATAAATTTGATTTATGAATTTTTGGCATTGTATGGATATGTTAATTAACAAAGAGAGTTAATATAAAATTCTTTACATGGGATATAAGGGGTAAAATTAATGATTCGGAGTCTATTTTGGATTTTTATATATCAGGTGGCTAGTTGTTAGGGTAGAAGGGTAAAATTGAAATTTGAGCCGTGAAAGTGGATTTTAATATAAGGATAATAAGGATATAAAAATAACAGACATCACTGCCTGTTATTTAGAATAATTAATATTAACTTATATTATAGAAGCGTTGTATTTTTCTACAATCGTTCTAAGTTTTGTAACAAAATGAGAGATGTCAACAAAATAATTTGGATATGCTAATCTTAATGTTTCAAATGATGAGGCAGATACAAGTACAACATTTTTGTCAGAATTTTGTTCAATCTGATCGTAAGCTTTTGTAGCATATTCAAGATTTTTAAATGGTCTAACTTGTACGGTCTTTTTGTTATAATCAAGCAACAATATATAATATAAATTCTTATTTTTCTGATTGAATTTTTTACTTGCATAATCAATAGATACATTTAATCCGCTTAATGTAGATATTATGTTATTTTTATTATCAAGATAATTAATTTCTTTGATTAATTCATCCATCCAATCAGAAGTATTAGGGCATACTGGCATTTTTTCTTCAATAGCAAATATAGATGATACCAATTCAAAAAATCTAAGGATATCATAATCACCTTGACTAGATTTAAGATTACTGTTTGTATATATACCCATCATTTCTACAGCAGTTGCCCACATATGTTGCAATTTTGTGCGGAATTGGACTTCTATAAACATATTTTTATTATAAGTATCTTTTTTGTCACTATAGAATTGATATACCATATGATAAGATCTATATCCTGATTGTTTTGGGTTAGCAATATAATCATATTCACGTTTAAGTATATGCCTTATTCGAGAGTTTTTATACTTGTCAACCGCTTCATATACTTGCTCTATAGTATCTACGATTACACGACAACCACCTAAATCTTGCATTTTATATAATTGCATTTCGGGAAATCTTTGAATCTTGCCGGTTATAGATTCTAAACGTTTTAATCTTTGAACAACTATAGCATTAGGATTCTTCTTTCTAAGGTTGCTACATATAATTTGTAAAGGATATGCGTGTGCAGCTCTCCAATTGTTTAATACGACTAGTGCTTTTTTACGTTCTTCAGACGTTGAAAATGGATCAGCTATTATTTTTCCTGCTTTATTAATCTGATTGCCTGAATATTTAGGTACTTCCCATTTTTCTTTATTGTTACTTAACATAAATTCCTCCTCAATACTTTTGATAATGGTATCTAAGTCAAGTATATCACTTTTTACAATAGTTTTCATGATAAAATCATTCCTTTCTTTATTTTAATTATTATGACATTTATAATTATTTATTCTCGTTATTGTTTATGAGTTTTATTTAATATTGTGCATTGCTGTCTTTTTGTATAAAGGTTAAGTAATTAATATTATTTTTCACCTGTTTTTATGGTAATTATGGGGAGTTTATTGAAATTTATGTGTAGTTTTATCGTAGCCCCTCTGTATTGTCTTAAATGTAAAATTTTTAATTGGAAAAGTGATATCGGTAAAATTACTTATTTATATAGAAGAAACGAGATTTTGGTATTGGATTTTGTGATGCAGGATTTTTAATTTTGGGGTTCAAAGATGGTTGAAAGTGGCTTGGTTAGTGGGTTTGAGCGATATGGGGTACGATAAAGGGTTTGAGGGTAAAATTTGGGATTTTTGCTTGATTTTTAGTGGAAAATTAGAAATTATTTTGAAGTAAAATTTTGAAGTTGGTATGTAGATGAATCAGCTATAGGCTCTGTTGCATTTCCAGTCCTATTAGTTAGTTTTTACTACCCCCAGTTAGCTATATTTCACGGTATTTGTACATTTTACCGTAGGAAGATAAAAATTTCATAGAGCGGTATTTATATAGTTTTAAAAGCCATGTAATGTGACATTAATATTATTATTGTATATAGTTTCAAACTATGACATATCGTTTATCATAGTTTTAATCTATATACAATAATTCAAATAAAATCTTCAAAAAATTATTGACAAATTCGATTTAATATAGTAAACTACAATTAATCAATAACAAGTTGGTTCAGTTGAACCAACAAAGAAGTTAAAAAAACTTCAATAAGTTGTTGACAACTACACAAAAGTGTAGTACAATGTAATTGTTCTAAGGGGAACGAAAACACGGTACATAGTACCAACGATACTTTCCTTAAAGAACAAAAAAGCGGCGTGGCGCTTCCGACACCTACACCGCAAAGGGGTTACTTAGACCCACTACAAGTCTAAGTATAACAAGTTAGTTCTGACTTGTCAATCCCCCAACAAAATACCTTTTCCCATCCGTGGGAACTGGTACAACCGCAAAAGTCCATCCGTGGACTTGAGCAAAAAATTGAACCTTGACAAATAAATATTGAACGTGAGTAGTTGATAGATATTTGAAAGTTTACTCATACTGGTTTAAATCCGTATGCTACAAGTATGCTGATTTAAGAAGGGGAAAAGTTCGGGATATATATATCTTAGATTTTCGGGTTGAAAGTAGCTTAAATTTTAACTGGTGTGAGTGAATGAGTAGGAAAATGGTAGGCGAAAAACAAGTAAATATTTTATAAAATCCGTAAATCCGTTTCATTAGCGGATATTTCAGGCGGTAACAATTGAATTAGGCTAACTAATTAGCCTTAAAGCGGTTATAAAGTACAGACAACGGGGACACTGTACAAATTATCATAGTCGGTGGGCTTGCATTCTGCGAGCCTGTTTAACAAATAAGTTTAGGCTATGAGTTTATCTCATTTGATAAACAACAAAACTATTGTAGTGGTTTTTGGTTTGAGAAAAACTTTTTACCACTTATCAACTAAAAAGGTGTAACACGGCTACAACTGGGCATTACATATAAATAAGTCCTAATGTTGTAAAGGTCTAAAGCCCTTGTAAACAGTGGATAGCACTATAACTATATTTGAAATTTAAGGAGGTACTACTATGAGTACAACAAAAAATAACAAAAAAGCAACTATTAATACGGCATCTGTAAAGGTGCAGTTTATGACTTCATCAAAGGACTTTACTGAAACTATGGCTAAATTCTGGGTTGCTATCAATGAAATGGCTGATAAAAAACTCATTCTTCAGAATAACTTACGGATTAGCAAGGAATGGGCAGAACTCAAAAAGGATGATGCTGAGGCTCAGGCTATGTATTTAGCAGATGTTGAAAAGTATCAGGCAGAGTTTGACGCATTTAAAGAAGAATACAATAAGCGTATTGACTCTTGCTATGAACTTTTAACAGATGAATTATACTCTGCTTACACTACATCAGAGGAAGAGTTTAAGAAGGCTATAAAAGAGTGGTTCACAGACCTTAAAATTGAGGCTACACCTACACTTATTAGCTTTATGACTGTAGCAGTAGGCTATAAAAACAGTAGCAATAAGCAGTTATTCAAGACTGGGAATACCTTGTCTTATAAGGCTAAGACTACATTCAAGAATAGCTTTATGAGGGCGCTTGCACAGCTTATGAAAGATAAAAACGCACTCAAAACAGATGCTTACAAGTATCAGTATAAAGAGCCTGAAAAGAAGAAAAAAGCTACTGCAAAATAATTGTAGTAGCCCTTAAAATACCACGCTCGGACTATATGAAAGGAGGTGATATTATGCTTTTGGTTCGAGTTATCATTGAAGTTGTTATAGTAACTACGTTACTCTTGTCTCTTTCCGAGAGACATGACAACAAGAAATAGAATGGCGGTTCTATTTCTTAAGGGAGGCTAGCAACCTCCCTTTTCAACGATAACTGTATCATAAATTTATAAAAAAGTCAACATGCAGAGTGGAGGCAGGCTCAAAGTCTGCCTTTAATGCACTATTTCAGTGTATGAAATAGCGGTCGCAAGTCCGCAAATTTAATTGTCGGTGGAGATAGTATCAAGAGCCGTGGAGGAAGCTATGACATCATTAATATTAAAGGGAATTGGAGAAACAATCAGATTTGGAAACGGAGTGTGCGTATTAAACACAACTCCACATCCACTCACGATGCAAGATACAAACGGAGATCTTGTGACAGTTCCAACAAGTGTCCTCATTAACGCAAAGGCAGAAGAAAAAGCAGTAAATGACTTATTCGTAACAACTGTTTTTGTCGGTACGCCTGAGGGAAAAGAAATCATAAGAGATATAGAAGGAACCTATAGGGAAACCGGATGCACTGATAGGCTTGTAATTGTCGGTAGTATCATTGCAACACAGGCATATCCAGGTAAAGTGGTCGGATTATGTCCAGTACCAGGTTATGAACGTGTCGCACCAAGCGAAAAGAGAATGCGCTGTGACAAGTTTACAGTATTCACAGAAAAGGAGGTATAAAAATTATTATGACTATGGATATAAGGCAGACTAATAATCTGCCTTCCGTCTTACGGTGTAAGTCCGTAACCGATGAACAGAAGCGAAACGGAAAATAATATATGGTTAGAAGGGCAGACAACGCAAAAGTCTGCTCTTTTATAATATGCATTAACACAAAAATAGCTTGATAATTATAGTAAGCTATGATATATTGGAGGTGATTGGAGGGAAACAAGATGATAGTATATTATAAATTGGATTCGTTATTAATTTCTAAGGGTATAAAAAAAATAGACTTGCAACGCAAATTAGGGATTAGTCCGTCAACAATGGCTAATTTTAGTAAGAATAAATATGTTGCTATGTCTATAATAGATAAGATATGTAAAGAGTTACAATGTCAACCAGGAGATATTATGGCTTATGTTGACGAGAATGAAGCTGAAATTGCCTCAATCGAAGCTCAAATAGCCGAACTTGAAGCAAAGAAAAAGCAGTTGCAAGGGAAATAAGGAGGAAACACAATGGAAAATACACAAAATAAAAAATTAACAAAAAATGATTTGGTTCACGCTATAGTGGCGATATCTGACTCCATTATGGAGAATTTGGATATCATTATGGACGATGGATTTCCTGAGTCTGTTGGCTTTATGGTGTGGGCTATACCAACAAGCTTTTCGCTTGAAATTGTTGAAAAATACAAAGAACAGGAGGGGCTGGTCTATACCATAAGAGAGGAGGAATGTACACTAGATGCTGTTGTAGAGGTTGACTCCCCACAAAAATATTTTTCGGCGCAGGATACAATTTGCAATTTAAATTCCTGCATTATGAACATTTTGTGGGCAAAAAATGAGATGGAATTGACAAGGCAGCTAAAACGAATTCACAAGTTCTTGATAGCAATTAAGAATGAACAGAAGAAGAAGTAGGGAGGAAAGTCATGAAAAAAGAAGAATTAAACAATATTAAAAGAGTACGGTTCTGTAATTACTCAGAATACAACTCGGAAAAAAGTAGCGATGGCGGTTGTTACGGTTTTTGGACTGATTATGACCGCCTTGAAAACGGAAACTGGGAAATTTCATACGGCACAACCGCAGGTTTTGATTTTTGTCCTGTCTGCGGTAGCTTTAATGACCACTACGAAGGAGATGATTGTTGCTATGATTCTGGTTACAGTTGTGGAGAATTTGCAACCGTAACGGAAACGGAATTGTTGGAAACCATTAATAACTTCCATGAAACCGATGATGAATATATTGAATACAAATAATATATACTCGTTAAAACAAAAAAATAAATTAAGTACTCTAAAAGGGTACTATTTTACATAAAAAAAATAAAAAGGAGATTTAAAAACTATGGGAAATTTAGAATTAGAAAAAAAGAAAAATGAAATTATAAATGCAGCAATGGAGCTGCTTTGTAACATTACTTATGAGTATGATGTGGCAATGGATTGCTACAACGAGTTCCCAATTGGAGTGGGATTTATTCCTAAAAATGTAGATATGGATATTCCGTTGGATGTCTTTAAACGATATTCCGCAGAAAAAGATATTGAAGAAATTAAAATGGCGAAGCTTGAAAAAGACTTTGCTAGTGATAAACGTGAAGAGTATTACGATATGCTTGGGGAGATTCAAGCCATTACATCGTGGATACAAGAACTCACGAAAATAGAGACGGAAAAAGAAATTGAAAACGTAGCAAAAGAATTATGTAAAATGTGTTACGAAATCAAAAACGTGTAGAAAGGAGGTATGAATAATGGAATTTAATTTTGATACAATTTTAGTCCACGGAGGGACGTTTCATGCAGACGACGTAATGAGCGTTGCTCTGTGTGAAATTCTTAACCCTTGTATTAAGGTAAAAAGAGAGTTCTGTGTGCCAGATAAACTCCCGGAAACTACTTTAGTTGCGGACATAGGAGGTGGAAAATACGACCATCACCAGGTAGACGCAAAAATAAGAGAAGACGGACTCAAAAGAGCTGCCTGTGGGTTGATATTTGAAGACTACGGACATCTTCTTTTTTCAAAGAACGGATATGAAATCTTTGAGAAGAATTATATAATTCCAATCGAAGATATAGATAATGGAGCAGGTGAAGGAAATCCACTGTCTTCTTTTATATCAAGTTTAAATCCGTTCTGGGATTCTGCTGACCCAGAAACGGAAACAAAAGAAGGTTTTAGGAAAGCAGTAGATTTCTGTAAAGAAATTATTTCCCGAAATATAGCTAGAGACTTAGCTATGGGCAAGGCAAAAACAGAAGTCGAAGAAGCCTTAAAAGGAGTGACCGATAATGGTCTTATAATCCTTAAAAAATACATTCCACCCATTATGTTTGTGGGCACAGAAGCAAAACTTTTGGTAATGCCATCAAACAGGGGCGGTTGGAATATCCTTACTATAAAAGTAGATAAGGATAGTTTCAAAGACATCATATGTTTGCCTGAAGAATGGTTAGAAAATAAACCAGAAGGTTGTACTTTTGTACATACTGCACGGTTTATTGCGGCTTTTAACACAAAAGGAGCTGCAATCACAGCAGCAAAAACTGTTTTAAACCAAACACAGTAGCACCCAACGCAAAGGGTGCTATTTTTATACCCAAAATCAATACTGCAAGAAAGGAAATTAAATCAATGAAAAAGAAAATAGCATATACAGTCATCGCAGTCGTAGCAATCGCTACGGCTTTTTTAATAGGCAAAATGCAAATGCCTAGTAAATATAATTATTTGAATTTGAATCAGGTAACAGAAACGGAAATCGACAACAACACTGCAACAATCTACACGTCAACAGGTGATTGCTACGAATTTGCGATAACAAAATAAAGAAGGGAGAATATAATCATGTCAGAAAAACATAAACAAATTCATACTGCCTACTGCGACTATCAGATTGCAAAGGCAAGTAAAGCATCAAGGGTTTACTCTGTAAAGGCAGAAAAAAGTAACAAAGGCATCAAGACAACCGGTTTGTCAAAAGCGATGCTGGCAAAACAGTTGTCAATGCTGATTTAGAAGGGAGAATAAATTATGAGCAGAGAAATGTATAATTACAAACGGAAAGCAATAAAAGTTGCAAAGGATTTCAGATATGGAGATATTGTTGTAAATGCAATCAATAATGCAAAAACAATATCTGAAATCTCACGGATAATGCGTGACGCAAGACTGTCAATGGAGGTATAAAGGAAAATGGAGCAGTTTAATTTTCGCATCATTAAAACAGCAAACGGAGCTGAGGTGATAGACAGCACTCTATCAACACCGTACAGCTCATTAACACCCATGCAAATGTTGGACTATATAAATGTAGAAAATAGTTTGTATTTTGCAGAAAAGCGGAAACGCAGAATTAAAAAAGAAACTATATTCGATAGAATAAGAAGTTTTTTAGGAGGAAAAAGAGGTGAAATCTAATGAAATATATCACATACGAAGAACCATTTAAAGGGGAATACTTCACAGAAAAGCAGATGCGTAAAATTTATAGAAATGTGGTTGATAAAACCGAATATCCTGATTTTGAATGTTGGAAATCCGACATGCTTAGGTCAGGAGTATTTGAAAAGTTTACTAACTAAACGGCAAGCGAAAGCAAGCCGTTATTTTTATACAAAAAATTAAAACAAGAAAGGTCAAAAAAGGTAAAAATTATGTGCAAAATTAATGGAAAGAAATTAGGAGAATTACGGACAAAGGCAGGTGTGTCACAGAAAGAATTAGCACGGGAAATCGGTGTTTCTCCACAGTCTATTTCGCATTATGAAAATGGAATTACCAACCCAGAAGATATTAACGTAGAAAAAATATGCATGATTCTTAAAATTAAGAAAGAAGATATTGAAATACACGATGTTGGATATAGCTTTGTAGATCAGGAGAGTAAAACGGTACATAGAGCTAGATTACAGAAGGGATTTGTTCGTATCTCAACACCAGAACAGACAGAAATCTGGATTGTGAATAGATGTAAGAAAAATAATAATGAGGTTAAAAGCGAAATTAAAAGTGCTTTTAAGAGTGCATTTGGAATCGGACAGAAGCGTTATATCTTAATTGAACCTACATTTGTTCATGTACCTGAATGGCAGAGAGATACAGACATGGCAAAGGCAATTGAAATTGCAGAAAATTTTAATGAGGATAAATTTGATCCAATTAAGGCATATGTAACACCAAACGGAATGCTTCACATTGCAGATGGTTTACATAGAATTGTCGCTCTTATTATGTATAATGAACAGATGCGAAATCAGGGGAAGGCAGAAGAACAGATAAAGGCACTTGTAGAAATTTTAAATTGCGATGAATATAATGCAGCCTTAACTTTCTTAGGTCAGCAGTCGGGCAGAAAACCTATGACCGTAAGTGATACATATAGAGCAGGAATTAAGGCAAATGTAAAAGAATATGTTGAGTTTAAGAGTCTTTTTGAAAGCGAAAATATTCAGATTACAGCAGATAAAGAACGTTTATCTAATCCAGTTGGCAAGATTACACCATCTGCAACGGCACTTAGATGGGTTATGAGAGACAGAAAGATGTTATTAAAGGCAATAGATCTGATTAAGAAGCTTGAATGGTGCGGATCTGATAAGAATGCATTCGTACTTAGAAACTTTTCAACGATTAAGAAACTGTATGCAAATTACGGAGACGAAGTAGAATCAAAGCTTCTTACAAATTGTAAAGGAGCTACTTTCTATGAAAGTAAAGTCGTTCCGATTAAGAGTAATGCAGAATTATATGACATGCTTTCTTCAGAAATCAGTATGCAATAGAGAATAAAATATAGAAAGTGAGTGATTAGAATGAAACATCGGTAAAAGCGAAACGAAGATGTGCTACCAGACTATACGGGCAAACACATTATAATAAGGAAAGGATTGATGAATATGGCATACAAAAAGACAAAGCAGTTAAGAGAATTTGAACCCATTTTATATAGAAATGGTTATAGATTTGCACGGTGTAAGGGAAGTCATTTCACTTATATGAACAGGACTTCTCATAAAATTATCACTGTAAATAAGGATTTAAATAGAATGGTTCGTGAAAGACTTATAAAAGAGAATAACTTGATGGAGGTGTAACGAAAATGAAATGGAAAGAGATTTTACGGAAAGACAAATATGCATTACTGCAAAGCGAAAGTGATACACAGTATGTAGTTGTAAGTGGCTACGATCCAACGCAGCCTGAAGATCAACAGTGGTCACATGGAACTTATTTTACTTATTTCCATAATAACTTTAAGAAGATGTTATATCTTCAATCAGCTTATGATTGTTTCATGGGTAAGGTAAATGCGGATTATATTCCACGTTGCAGGTTATCGGAACTTGCGACACTTTTAAAAGACGGTTTAATCTCTGATGACAGAGAAAGTGCAATGGAATACTTTAATGAAGTTTGTGAGATGACAGATGAAGAGAAAGAATGGTTTGGAATTGAAGAAGACAGTCCGATAGCGAATACTAAGTTTGAAAATCCTATGTACAACAAGGGTTATGATGATGGATTCGCTGATGGTGCAAATAGTATAGAGGAGGATGAATAATATGGATAATATGCAATTTGCGAGATATTCTTGTGATACAAAAGAAATCTTGTCTAAGACAGACCGTGAAGGTCTTGAAAATCTTGTACGTAATGCAGTAGCTTATGCACAAAGTAACAATAATAGCAAGGCAAATTGGATTGCAAGGGAATTATTTGTAGATGTAATTCCAGAAGATTTGATTGCTGAAATATTTGATGTAGAGTAAATGGATATTTCACAAGGAAGGAGTAGTAATCATGAACAGATATATTGTAGCAATTCACAGGACAGATGACGAGGAACCATTGTTGTTTTTAGTTTTTGCGGATGATACAAGAGAATATGTAAACCAGGTAATAATTGATGCACAAAAGGAATTCCATTTTTTAGATTGCTGTGATCTTATGGACTATGTATGCGATACCTATGATTTTAAATGGGAAGATTTTTCATATGATATTAGTTTTGATATGAATTTGTGATCAGCATTGCAGAAAAAATAAAAAGAAACACATAAAAGCGTATTTTCTATGCTTGGAGGTATTTGTATGAAAACATATTTTGATAAAAAGACAGATGAGATAAAAAGTTATTGGTATAAGAGATGTGAAAAACTTCTTAAAAAGTGTGAGAAGTTAGAAAGTGAAGCAGACAAACTTAATGAAAAGGCAGAAGTGCATCTTTCTAATGGCAATGAGTTAGAATGGGAAGAAGCCCTAAAAGAAGCCATTGAAAAAAAGAACTATGCTTTAGGCATAAAAGAAGCATTAAAAGAACTTGGATTCTTTTTAGAGTAAATGCGTGTTTCATTAGATTGGAGGTAAGAGAAATGAAAACGTATTATATAAGGTTTGTAAATCATGATATAGAAAAAACTGGTTTATATTGGATAAAAACCACTAGCAAACGTAAGGCAATAAATTCATTTAAAAGAGATACCAGTGATTATTGTGAAATTTTAGAAATTACAGAAGCAAAATAAATTCGCATTTCATTAGAAAGGATGGTAGATAAATATGTATAGAGTTGAATGGTTAGATATTGATGGAGAACAAAAAGTAATGAGGGGTTTTAAAACAAGTGAGGAAGCCCATGAGTGGATTAGAACGCATCATTTTGATATGGATTTTGAAATGCCGATGGTATTCTATGATGGCGAATAATATAGATTGGAGGGAACAATATATGTTAGGATATAGAATTCATTTTAATGGAGAAAAATTTGTAGCAGATAATACTGCAACAGAAGTTCAGACTATGCCATGCGATTCAACTGTTTCATGGATGGCTAACAAAAAATATGCAGATGAGGCTGTAGAAACCCATAATGAAAATGACTTAAAAGATGTTAAAAAGTGTAAGGAATGTGGAGAATATTTCTGGCAAACGGATGAAGAAAGAAACTGGTTTATTGATAGAAATATGAAAGCACCTTGCAGATGTTATTCTTGTAGGAAAAAGAAGTAATGAAACTAAGATTTCTTTGGAAGGAGTGAATCGAAATGACTAAAAATAAACCACGGTGGAAAGACTTGCCATTTTATGAACGCTTTGCGAAACAGTTAAAACAGCATGGCGTTTCGGATGAAATGTGTGAGCATATTAAAGAAATAGGAAAGAAAAAGGAAGAACAGAATAACAAATAACGCAAAGGCAGTTAGGAGAATAATCTACTAACTGCCTATTTTATTACAAGAAAGTGAGGAAACGAATTATGGAAATTGTAATCAGAAACATTACAAAAGATACAATGGCTGACTTTAATAATGACCATGTAATCACATTACCAATGGATGAAGAGAAATTACGGAATATGTTAGGCAATGACGAATGGATTATTATTGATACACCTGTTGGAGATGAATTTACAAATATTGAAAAGTTAAATGCATTGTTAAATGAAACTGATGAAGATAATTTGCGAATTTTAACAAAGGCTTTTTTACTTAATGAAATAATGGAAAGTGGATTTGATAATTTCTCAATCGTTGATTTTGATGCAGAAACTTCACAGTATAACGGAGGCAATGGAGTTATAGCTGTTGAAGAATGGTATGGAAGAGTGCTTCATGATTTGGGATATATAAATTTCCCATTCGCATATACAGAAGATATGGAAGACTACGTAAAATGGGAACAACTTTGGTATACAGCGAATAGTGAAGGTTGGTGCAATGTTAGATATAACGGAAATACATATCTTGTAAAAAGGTGGTGTTCATAATGTTAAATATCAAATGGGATAACGGAGTTACAGGATATTTAAGCGAAAGCGAAAAAGAACTGTGTGAAAAGATTGATAGAGAAATCAGTGCAATTAATGCAGTAAGCAAAACGGAAATATCTGTAGTAATCAGTATTGAAGGTGGCAATCAATTCCACATAAAGAAAGATACTGGTTCACTGATTGGATATATGAATGCAGAACAGTGTTGGTATACATTAAAGGGAATTATGACAAGTTTGTTATACATGGAAAGGCAGGTTGATTAATATGATGCAGTACGAAATAAAGGAACCAAAGGGTTTTGGAAGTACATGGATAAAAGTACTTGGTAAAAATGCAAAACAGGAAACAATGACAATAGAGATTGTACATTGTGAAAATCCAGGAGGTAAAAATTCATTACCTTACTTATGGTATAAAGAAGGTTTGACTGATAAAGTAATGGAAACCTATATTGGTTGCCATACTTATGTACATGATTCTGAAGGATTTTGTTTTGGTATTTATAATCCAACAACAAAGTTAAGTGATGATGGAAAGCGAAGTGTAATCAACTTTGATTGGCTACTCGAAGATACAGAAGAAAATAGAACGAAAATCATTGAAGCTTGTATTGAATTGTTTGAAGCTGCTACAGGCAAGAGTGCAACTGAAAAGAAAATTGAACATGTAATGGAATTTGCAAAAGAAAAAGGCTTGGAAGTTGTATCTGAAATACCTAAAGGTTGGAGAAAAAATCCATTTATGACAGATCCTTGGGGAGCTGTAACCATTGATAATGAAAAACCATTTTTTGCTAATCATAAAAGAAATCCAGAATATAAAAGAATGTTATTGATGGAAGGAGTGTGATTGATATGAAATATGTTCCGAGAAATGAATATTTTGAATTGATTGGAAAACTTGGAGTAAAGAAAGTAGAGAGCGAATATGAAATTGCAGATTTAGATTTATCTGCATATTCACTAAATGAAGATACAAAACGGATTGCAAATGTAAACTTCATGGAAGAGACAGAAGATAGAAATGGTAATTACATGTTAGGTGGACATTGGATGTCCGATTTAAGTTACCAGTTCGCAAAGAAATGCAAATTCGATTTAGTTCAGATAGACGGATATAGTTCTTATGCTTATTCAGATGAACAGATGGCAGTGTTTACATATACAGAGGGTGATATTTATCTTACATTGTTTACTGATAAAGTTAAATATGAAGCTGAAAAGGAAAGAACAATTAAATTTTATGATGAGGTAATGCTATGAGTCAACGCAAATTATACACAGCTCATTTAGCAGGTATTTCATATGACGGAAATAATAAATATGAGATGGTGATTATCACAAAATGGAAAGATAAAACAGAGGATTCATCAGAAGAAGGACACAAGGCATATTATTTTACACCTGATAACAAGTATCTTGAATGTATTAGGGATGAAAATTGGTGCAGACGGATTTATGAGGCATTTCCAGAAAATACGAAATTTAGGATTGAAAGGAAGGTTGAGTGCTATGTTGAAAATTGAAATTAAAACAGGTGGTGCAGCATTTTGCGATCCGTTTACAGGTAAGCCAAGCGAATTTGATGAGGCTATTGAATGCAAAAGACTTCTTGAAGATATTTGCAGAAAACTTGAAGATGGTGCAATAGGTGGAAACATTATTGACATAAACGGAAATAAAGTTGGACAATGGAGCAGATAGGAGTGTGATTATATGGCAAAACAAATATATTATTTACACAGTTGTGATGTATGGAAATCTTATTCAAGTATGCAACTTTTATTTATTGGAACTTCTCAACGGAAATTAAAAATGAAAATCTCAAAAGAGATTGAAGAAGGCAATATGGAATATTGTGATAGTGAATTACCACAAAAAGAGCAGGCAAAAAGATTTAGAAAAGATTGGGAAACTGAGACAAGAGATGTGATTAATTCAAGATTGGCATATGGAATTTTTGATTATACATATGACAATGAAGAAATGTAACCACAGGAAATTGTAATTTCCAAAGGAGTGTGATTGATGTGAAAATAATAAAATGCTATGAAGATTATGCAAAGTTACGAAAAAAGTTAAAGTCAAAACAATATGATTTAATGAATGATAGTATCGGTCAATACAATACAGATGGATACAGCGTAGATGTTACATTAAGAGATTATGATGGAAACTGGTGTATTGATTATGATGTGTACAAGCCAAATGGAAATCCAAACTATCTTGACGGTGGCAAGGTATGTAATGTATCTAAAATGCCATTGACCGACAAAGGATTTTGGAAACTGATAAAAAAGAAATTTGAAAAGCATATAAAATAAGAAAGGTTAGGTAAATATTATGAAAGTAAACGAAATTAGAAAAACAGAAACAATCGAGAAACTTGTAAGAACAGAGTACATTGCAGAGGATGGAACTATATTTAGAAGCGAAGAAGAGTGTAAGAAATATGAGGAATCAGCACTATTTGCAATTAGTAAAGAGTTGAAGAAGCTTAATAATGAGAAAAATGGAGCTTCTGAATATGATATTTATAATGAATGTTCTGATGAATGTCTGGTAGAGATTTTCAATGCAGAAACAGAAAGAGATATTGAGAATATCAGAAGATATGTATATCTCAAAGCACTTTCAAATAGTTCATATGCAAATAAAGCAGACGTTGACTTACCTAATATCACACCAGGGCATGAAGTAATTATTCATTGGAACTATGACGAGGATAGTTGTTGGACTATTGGAAATGGAAGTATTGATGCTTTCTGTGACTATATTAGAGATAATCTAAGGAGTTTAATTACCCCAAAGGAGGAAAATGCAGATGCTTAATATGACATTTAAGTACAGAGATGCAATGAGTAATTGGGAATGGAGAACACAAAGCTGTACAGTATCATCTATTGAAGAATGTAAGCGAATTTACGGACTTGACAATGGCGATGTTGAATACGAGATTTTAGAAGTCAAAGAGGCATAATACAGAGAATAATAAGGCAGACGCAAACATATGTGTCTGTCTTATTTTATTGGAAGGAGAATGTAAAATGATTATATTGCAAAGAGATTCACGGTATGAGATGGGTGATCCTGATTGTGTGTTTAAAGTAAAATCAGGTGACTTAATTACACCAATAAAGCGAATTGGATATAAAACTACATTTGATGATTGGGAAGATTACGGAGAAATCACGGATGAAGATATAAAAGATTTATATATTTTTTGTTGTCCTAACGATGAAATTCAAACAGAAGTTTATATTTCAATTTGTTCAAATTGGGATTTAATTTTTGTTGGCAGATATAAAGGTATTTTCTTTGATAATACAGAGGCTATTACAGCAAAAATTAATGCATGGATTAACAACAATATGGAGGTGTGACTATGAATACATTAGAAGATATTTTAGTAGCATTAGGAAGTAAAAAACCATTCTTAGACAAGATAATAATTGATGAAGATGGTGGAAGGCAGCCGTTCACCAAAGGCGGTGCTAAAGCATATGAAAAATTGACAGAAATCTTATATGCGGTTGGAGAACTTACTAATACAGATATGAATAGTATTGTTGAAGAATTAGATAGTATAGCGAATCAGGATATGTAGGAGGTAAGCGAAATGGTACAATTACGGCAATACAAAATGGTTGAAGGAATTGGAAGTCATTGGAATAAACGATGGGAAATCCAAGAGAAATATAAATATTTTGAAAATGGAGAATGGGTTTATTCCTGGCATTTAGTATTTTGGAGCAGTGATAAAGCGAGATGCGAAGAAGTGTTTGAGAAATATAAAAAATTAGGAGGTAAGCGAAATGATTGAGTTAAAAGATTTATTGGAAGAAAATGAAACACTTGTAACATTTCATCTTTGCAATGAATATTGGTCACGGAATGCAATCACAGTAAAAGGAAATGATGATATTTCTGGTGCATTAGAAATGACATTACATAGAATACTTGAAGCTGGTGGAACAGAAGATGATGTAAAGCGAATTATGGGTGCTGAAATTCCAACAGAAGATGAACTAAAAGAACTTGAAGAGTTTGATGAATTTAGTTGGATAGATTTAGGTTATGTATTACCTGGTTTAATTGATTTATGGGAAGAAAGCGAGGTTGATTGATATGACAATAGAAATATTAAAAACCAGAATAGATGAAATATTAAAGAAAATGTGGGGTGTAAATGAAGATGGTGGCATCGAAATTTATACTGACTACAGAGAAAGAGAACTTTCTGATAGTTTCTTAAAAGAGATATTTGAGCATGATAATCCAAGAGAGGCATTTAATGATGAATTAGCTGATTGGGCTATGGATTATGCAATGGAGTATGGAGAAGATGAGTTTGAAAAGGATATTCGTGAAGAAATGACGGATGAAGAGGAAGAGTATTTTACAGATAATTTTAATGAGATATGGGAGTATGTAAGAGAAAATACATATTTTTATTACAACGCCGAGGATTTTAATAATGAAGTCAAAGTAAATATTATGGTGGATTGTGGTAATTGGAATTACGATTGCGTTTGCGATAATGTTCTGAATTGGTATGGAAATTCAGGAGATGGAAGTATTGACAAAGAATCATCTATGCTATGGTTAGCAAAAACACAAGGTAAAGCAACTGCATTAAGAAAGGCATGTAAACAAGTACATAGGGATGATGGATATTATGTAGATAGAGATAAAAACAAAGACAAATTTATAGAAAGCTGCATACAGGAATTTGAAAATCTTCCATCACATATGGCAACTGTAACATTTCTTGTAAAAATGCCGTTATTTGATTTGTTTGATTTAATCGAATTACAGAATAAAGAATATGACGAAAAAGGAAAATATGATCCACGAAAGAATGAAAAATCAAAATCTTATATAGTTCTTGGAAAAGAAACAATGTGTGGGTTGTATGATTCTTGGTCTGGTGGTGGTTCTGTATTAGAAGTAGAACTGGATAAGGATGTTAAACTTCCTATTAAATATGCAATCTTTTGTGTAGAGGGATGTAAGATGCATGGATATGATATTGATGAAGTTTATGGACTGATTGATAGTTGTTGGAAAGAAACAGTAAAGGAAATAAAAGAGGTTGCATAAAACCAAAGGAAAGAACTGTTTCTTGAAAAGAAAGTGAGGAAAAATTATGAGTATTTTAGCTGATGGTATTTTTATGAATCCAAGATATGATCAATATGAAGATTATGGTGAAACACAAAGCTATTATGATTTAAGAACGGGTATTATCTATGTGGTAATGGAAGAATATGGAATGAGTGGTAACAATATTATTCAGGAAATCACACCAGATTCCGCTGAATATAAGGCAAATTATGCAAGATACAAGAAAGCGAAAGGCATTAAGGAAAAATATAGAGTAACTTATACTGCGCAAGTCGATCAAACGATTGAAGCAACTTCTTTAGAAGAGGCAAAGAAAATGGCGAAGAATGGAACTGGTGAATATGAAAATCAAGCTTTTGAAAGTATTTATTTATCAGAAGTCGCTTTTATAACAGATAAAGACGGAAACGAAGTATAAAGGAGAGTGATTGATGTGATAACAAGAGAAAGATTTGCAGAGACAGGTTGGAAAATGACATGTGAACAGTATCAGAAATGTGATTGTACAGAATGTGATAAGGAAGATTGTATTCACAGAAACGCTTATAGAAGAGTACCTGAAATTGATGGTGGTCTTGGTTTGTGTCCTAATCTGAAGGGAGAGTGATTAAAATGTATAAGCTGCGAATATATAAGTTGTCTGGTGTAGATAAAGGAAACTTAGATCATGAGGAATTGTTCGATACTAAAAATCAGATGGACAAAAGATATGATGAATTGTTTCAAAGAGATTTGTATGGCTTAAATCCGACTGCATGGGAACAGATTGACAATGAATGGAAACGATTGGAGGGATATTAAAATGAGAGTAAAAACATATCAAAATAAACGAAACAAGCGGAAATATATCGAAGTTCATAATGACGGACATTATCATAATTCTGTTCGTCAGTATATAGAACATGACCAGAAAGTTGCTGGTCGTAAGGTTGGAGTTGTTAGAAATTACACTGGCGATGGAAAACTTCATCGGTGGAGAAAAGGCAACTTGAATGAGTTATTGGAAGATTACAAAGAGGTATAGAATTTTAGGAATTGCAGAAGAGATTGGAGTGATGGAAATGAAAATAAAGTGTCCTAATTGCGGAAAAGAATTTGATTTGTATAGATTAAAACATGATGAAAATAACCTCGAAGGATTTTATACATATCATTCTAAATGTCGAGCTAGTTTTGACATTGATTTTGATATGAACAAGACATTTATAACAGATATTCCTAAAATGGCAGATTTTAAAATCCTTACAAAAGAAGCATTTTTGGAAAGTTACAGTTATTTAACAGAGGACGAATATAATGCAACCGCATTATATATGAACTGGTTAAACGCAGATGACGAAGAACCTTAGAACATAAGAAATAGCAATTTCATTTATTGATGAATATGTAAGTGATGAATTTATTTATGAACACTATGATGGATATAGTTTTACAAAAGATGATTTCTTCTGTAGTGCGGAAAGGAGTGCTTGATATGTTAGATTATACGAAAATTACATTTAATGAGTTAGATAATACAGACAAGCCATTACAGGCATTTTACAACTATGATTTAAAAGAAAGCGAAATTGATAGCTTTTTGGAAGAATACGCAACTGTTGAAGAAGTTCCAGAAGGTGTATCTGTTCAAAAAGTAGAACTATGCTTAACGATTTACGCACAGCATGATTTCAAATTAGAAGCTTGTTGTACAGATACAAATAACGAACAGTATTGGGTTGAAATCAATAAACAGTTTACAAATGCAGATGAATTTATTCAGATGATTCCTGATTATGGAAAGATAAAATTATAAAGAGGTGATGATTATGCTAGATATTACAAACTTATATGCATACAGAATTGAAGAATTGGCTGTTGGAATTGTAAAGGCAGATTCATATGAAGATGCAAGAGAAAAGGTCAAGATGGCTTATTTAAAACACAACGATTGTTTTGATTCTGAAAGAGATTTTATTGAGATAAAGGAAATTGCAGAAGATGATTCGTGGTTCAGCGATAATCCTGATGTAGTTGAAGTTGATGAATTAGTGTAGAAACGGAGTGATAATAATGGAAATTAAAAGTGTTGTAAATAATGGAGTGCAGATTCCTAACGAATGTACTTGTATCTGGTGTGGATCAAAAATGAAGCGTGGTGGTGCTAATAGGATGGGTGCAGGAGTTAATAGTTTTGCTTTATGGTGTAATAATTGCGGAGCTGTAGTCGTACATGCTTGTGATTTTGGAAAGAAAATTACTGGTTATGAAGTGAAATGGGATGTGAAATAGGCAAGTAAACAAGAGTTTCATTGGCAGAATTAGAAAGGAAATGGTGAATATTATGACTTGGGATGAATTAAATAAAAAATATCCAGAAGCAAGATATGAAATGGATAATGAAAGAGAAAGAGCATTTTTGAAAGATTGTTATAGTGCTTATGAAACAGTTGGATTTGCTGATAAATTCTGGTCGCCATTCGATTTAAAAGATGAGGATAAGAAGTATATTGGGAAACCATTTAAGGTGATTGGAAGATGTGAGGAAGGTAAGGAATGGGATTTAGAATCTTTACCTGCTTGGAAAATCGAATTTGAAGATGGACATAAAATGAGTGCATACCCTGAAGAAATATACTTAAATGATATGATTGCAAACGGCTATGAGCCAGAAACAAAGAAATGAGGATTTACAAGGGAGTGATTGATAGAAATGAAATGTAATTATATTGAATATCATAAATTAACAGATCAAATGTTTTATGGTGTCGCACAAACAGACATCCATCTTAATGAGTATACAGAAATTATAAGACGATATCTAATTGACGGAGGAGCAGGAAATATTATGCAGAAACTCGGAATTGGAATACAGATTATTACAACAAGAGCTGTGTTATTGCCAGAGGAAATTGTTACTAGAAGGTTTATATGGCTTAAAGGAAATAGAACTGGAAAACTTCTTAAGAGAAATGAGATTGAAGCCATTGGTATGTTTCTTCCTGGCGGTGCTTTATATGGAATGGAAGATAATTTTAATTGGCAATGAAGCGATGATTTACTGAGATTATAAAAGGAGGAACAGTTATGGATTCAAGGTTCTTTGAGAGAAAATGCTTTACAACAACATCTGATTGTTTATTGGAATTTATGAAGGAACAAAAAGATGATTCAAACCTTATATTTAATATGGAAGAAGATACAAAAGAAGTATTCTTATATAGTCCAGCGTTTGATGTTGAATATAATGAGGATGATATTATGGATTGTGTTGGCAGAGAATTGGGTGTTGAAATAAATAATCTGTTCGTAGATGGCGACAAATATTGTGCAGCAATTTATTTTACTGTAAGAAAATTAGAACAATGAATCGGAAGATTGGAGGTTGATTACATGAACGAAACACAAGAAAAGATATGTGGCTTATTGGAAAGTTATTTAGAATACTGTAAGACAAACGGATATACAGAGTTTGAGGTATGGTGTGAAGATAATATTGATACCGTTGATGAAGATTCATTGGTACAAGATATTTATCAGGAAGTGAATCATATAGCTGACAAATTGTTTGAATAGGAAGTGAGGGAATAATATGGTAAGAAAAATTAACAATAGATTGTATAAAGTTAATACATATGCTTCTGCACACATTATTGAAGTAGATGATAATTATGATGAAGAAGTGCAGAAACTAAGAAAAGAAATCCAACTTGACAGTATTGGATACAAATTGAACTTACTTGTATATCTCGCCACATTAACGGTACAAGGATATGCAATTTTAAGCGTAACAGAATTTAATATTGATGGAAGAAAGCCTAGAGTTGCTTATGCAAGTAATAAAGATTTCAAGAAAATTGTTAAGTATTATTTTGGAAAGAAAGCATAGGAAACGGAAATTTACTTGGAGAATATGTAAGAGGTTGGAATATTCAATTTCTTATTTTTATGGAAAGGAATGATAATTACTATGTTTGATTACAAAGAATTTAAAAAGGAAATGTCTAAAAGAGGACATGAAGTACATAAGAATGGAAAGTATCTTACAATTATCCCTAATAATAATTACGAGGGATACGGTAAAGGATTTTTGTTTGCAACGGATATCGTTGAAGGTTTTGAGGATGCATTAAAGTTGCTAAATATGAATCATTTTAATACTTGGATATATAGTGCAAAATTTAAGATTGTATGATAGAATTAGAATAGTAACAATAAGACGTGAATAGTTAAATAGGAGGATTGAATTATGGGTACAATTATCAGTATAGTTTTTTTGGTAATAATGTTTGCTTTTTGGAGAAGTTCTAAACAAGAAGAAGCTCGCAAGAGAAGAGATATGTATAACAATCTCAATAAAAAGTCTGTAGATGAAATGGAAAAATGGAGAAGATAGAAAGGCGGTCGATTAATATGTTTGGAGGATTGTTAGCATTCTTAGGAATTTATGCAGGAAGTGCTGCAAAGGCAGCTAAAGATAACTATGATATGAAGAAAATTACTCGTACAGTTGATGAAAAAGGAAATGTTCATTATGCAGATAGATTGTGTAACGAATATATCAATGGTGAGCGAGTAAAGAGAGTTGAAACTACTGACAGAAACGGAGTTAAGTTATATTCAACTGTTGGTATGAATAGCAGTAAAGTGTATGACACTTCTTATGGAAGGGGTACACAACAGTTATTAGAGTATAGTGAACGTGACAAACAAGATAACATTAAACGTGGATATAATGTATACGAACAATACAATCCTTATTTCGGAACATTTGTTACAACTGAGATTAGTTCAGGAAGAACAATTACTTGTCTGTTTAGTGGAAAAAATAGTAAGACTGGTAAAGAGTTCTATAGAGTGTGGTATTTCCGTCCAGAATGTCAAGGAAAACTTGATTACAATACGACTGTTGAGGGTGATATGGGAATTGAAATTACAAAGGAAGAATTTAATAAATTAAAATTCGGATGTCTAAAATGTAGTTCAATGCCAAGCGATAATAATGTAACTAAAAAGTTGTGGGGCGATGACTAATGAACGATGTAAAAGGAGTGATTAAGAATGAAGGCAAAAATAATTACGGACACAATATATATTTATACTTATTTGAGAGATGGGTATAACTTAAAAGATAAATTAAAAGAGTTCAATCAAAAACATGATGAAAATATGATAGGGAAAATTTGTGTAGGCGGAAATGGTTTCGCGCGTTTTTCATTAGAACTTAATGGTATAGAATTGTTAAAACAATTTTGTACCGACAACAATGTAGAACTTATTGAAGCACCGATATTGAGCGTTGACATTATTAGACCAGCGCAATATCGTAATCTTTTATCTTATTATAAATAAATGGATGAGTTGTGTATAATAACTATTATGTCAAATAAAAATAAGCTGTCTGTAACAACAGACAGCTTATTGGGACTTACCCACTAAGTCCGCAGACATAACGCTTCAACTTGAAACTATATAGTTTCCCTGAAACTCAAATAAATAATAATAAATTATTAGGCAAAAGTCAAGAAAAAATTAAAATGATTGTAGAATTCAAAAAAATACTAGAGGGATTTGGTAGTTTAATATAATCGAAAGAAAGTGAAGTGAGTATAATGATAAAAGAAAAAATTGTAGTGGAATACTACAAAAATAAGAAAACTAAGGAAATCACCTTGGATTACGATGATTATACTGAGGAATATTATATTTTTAAACAAGAATATAATGTATTTAAAAATAATGGAAAAGTATCAAAGACAGATATGAGCGAATACGATTGTGTCAATAAAGAAGCTGAGAAGCTTTTAGCTGAACGTCTTCGTCTAAAGTCTGAAACAAAAGAAGATGAAAAAAGAGCAATTGAACTAGCAAAGATAGTTAGAAGGGCTTATGAAGATATGAAAAATAAAGACCCTGAATCAGTCTGCTCAATTGATTGGAACTATATTCAAAAAGAGCAAGAATTTGATGATTCATTAACACCCGGATGGGTAACAGTAAAAATAAAAAGTTCATGCTCAAAATGGTATCAGAGTTATGCGGGTTTTGGTCACTCTCCATCATTTTATCATTATCAAGTTCCAATTTGCGTTGAAAAGGAGGCAAAGGAATTACAAAAAATAAGGGAAAAACACCAAGATGATGATACATTTAATTTTGAAATATGTGACTATCCTAAAAGAGTTATCAGAGAAGCCGACCATGATTGTTAAGGGGAATATATATTTATGAAGACAAAATTTGCAATAAAAATATTAAATATAAAGGATGATTATAGAAATAGAAAGGATGATGAAAAATATTATTACGAAATCTACCAAGAAAATAAACAAAAATATGTTTCGTTATTTAATATTAAAAAAGCAAAAAAGTTTCAAAATGCAAAAAATGCAAAAATACACTTAAAAAAACTTGTAGATGAATGCGCAAACATCAACAAGGCTTCTGGATTTAAAATAGTAGAAGTTGATGAACAATACAATATTATTTCAGAAGAGAACATTAGTGTACAGAAATTATCCGAGGAACTTGTTGCAAAAAATCCACAATATAAGGGAATTGAATATTACATCAACAAGCTATCAAAAGTAATGACTAGACTCAAAGTGGATAATTATGAGTATAATTGGGATAAAGATTCCGCTTATATAAAATTTACTTATAAAGGAGAGTTTTACAAATTTGACCACAAAGCAACGGAAGAAAATAAATTAACATATGGTACAGATTGTTTAGCTCAACTTGTATTAACCTTAGAAGATTTGGCACGAATGTCAGAACGAAATATATATGATTTTTCAGTATGGATATCAGGGATGAAATATTTACCTGAGAAAAAATTGCTGCCACAATGTTTTCAAAATCTTGGTTTTAAATATGATTATCCATCAAAAGAAGAATTAGATAGGGCATATAAAGAGTTATTAAAAATAGTTCATCCTGACAATGGTGGAAGTAGTGAAAGCTTCATTAGTTTGAAAAAATCATATGAAGAATGCTTGAAACAGATATAGTGATAAGTAAATAATAGTTTCATTGGAAAATTCAATCAATATATTGTGATTGGATAATGTATAAAACACAATATATAGTATGAAGACAAACGCAAACCGCTAGTAGTAAAATACTGGCGGTTGTTTTTTTGTTGAAAAACACAATTCATATATTGACTTTAACAACATTATATGTTAAGATAACAATATCAAAGGAGGTATCAAATATGAAGAAGGCATTTAATACTTCCATTGATGAAGAAATACTTGAACAGTTTAGAGAAAAATGTAAAGAGCAAAAAATCCCAATCAATGTTGTATTGGAAAGATTTATGCAAGGCTATATTGACGAAGACTTTAAACTGGAGATGAAGTATTTTCATAATGGAAAATAAAAAGAGCAGGTTCTCCACCGTCCAAAGCGAAAACCTACTCTTAACACAACTTGAACCTAAGTCCTAGTCATTACATATTATATCGTATTTTCTGGACTTATTCAAGTCACATTTTCCAAACAAGAATTGCGTACATTGAAAATTAAATAGCAGATTGGCTATCTGTAAAAGCTGTCGTGATGGAGTTGGAATACTCTCGATAGTCTGCGGGCAAATAGAGAATAAAACTATAGAAGACTATCAACAAATTTATATAAGAAAGGAAGATACGACATGAATAAGATTCAGGAATTTTTTAGTGAGCAGTTTGGAACTGTTCGTACAGTAAATGTAAATGGACAGGTTTATTTTGTCGGAATTGATATTGCAAAAGCATTGGGATATTCGAATGCAGCTAAAGCGGTATCAACACATTGTAAGAGGGCTTTTAAAACAGAAATTGATGTGAGTTCCCAAAATGGGAAGGCACATAAAGCGAGAAATTCACAGGAGATGTTGGTGATTTCAAAGTCAGATATTTACAGATTGATTGTAAAGTCAAAACTTGAATCAGCAGATCAGTTTGAATCGTGGATATTTGATGAAATCTTACCGAGAATCGAATCAACTGGTGCTTACATTGAAGAAGGTAGAGAAGAGGAAATGGTTCAGAAATATTTTCCATCATTCTCAAAAGAAGCTCAGACAATAATGGTCAATGATTTGATTAAGCAGAATAGAGAACTTAAAGCGTTCTATGATGACCTGATGAACACCGAAGGACTTATGAGTATTAATACAATGGCAAAGGAGCTTGGTATTGGAGAATACAAGCTGTTTGCTTTTCTTAGAAATAAGAAAGTATTCTTCTATGACAAAGATATGGTGAATGTACCTTATGAGAGATTCAGAAAAGAAGGCAAATTTGCTGTAAAAGAAACACCTTGTCATGATGGAAATATCAGATCTGTTACATATGCAACTAAGAAGGGATTGGATTATGTAAGAAAACTTCTTAGGAAGAACGGTTATTATTCTGTGACTGAATAAATAATAATCTGAGTGCTGATATGAAGCATTCGACTTGTTCTATACTTCTCAAGTCAAAAGAAGTAGTGTATAATAATAAAGAAAGCGAGTGATGAATATGAAATATGGAGACATTGTTGTATATAAAAATCAGATTGGAACAGTAGTAAAAAGCGAAAATGATTTTAAGTTCCATCCGTGTAATTATGGAAGGTGTTATTTTAGCGAGTTAAATACAATTACTGACAGTGATGTAAGAGAAGCAACACACGATGAAAAATTGGAACTGATAGAAAAAGAATTTACATGGGGTAATGTGATTAAGATTCATTGCATTGGAGAATATCAGATTGTAGAGTATATTGATAAAAGAGATAAGAAAACATTTTATCACGGATACATTAACTACAACGACATAAATCGTTCATATTTTTCTCTTGATTCTGCATTAATTGGATGCATTGGATACAAACATGAGGGTGGAAATGGTAGAGCAGCAATGTATTTTGAGAAAATGATTGGTTTGGAATAGGCACAGGAAACCAAGTTTTCTTGTGGAGTGGAGAATACATCTATGAAAAATGAAATATATTCGGTTGCTTATAACGATAAAAATGACAATGGATTTTCTAAGATAGAACCGTGGATTATAAGTGACTTCGGAAATGATTTAAAGAAATGTAAAATCAAGGCAAATGAATTGATTAAACAATGGTGCAAAAATGTTACAATTTTTAAATGTAATGAACTTCCAGAAATTGTGACTTGGGATTATGTAAAAGCCCATAAAATCTAAGTTTACCTATGTGCAGAAAGGAGAATAAATTTGTATGGAGATACCTAAATATATACAGAATAAAATTAAGCAACAAAATGAAGCTTGTAAAAAAGCAAGTAAACTAGAAGCAGAAATTGAAAATTGGTGTCAATTATCTGGATTTGATCCATATTCGAAAGAATATAAAGAAATTAAAGGTAGATTAGTAGATGCAGTTGCACCATTAAATGCAGATAAAATAAAAGAGATTGCCAATAGAATTGAGTATTAAATGTTACTAAGAATTTTAAGTTTACTATGGAAGATTGGAGGTGATTATTATTTTTGAAAGTGAATTACAAGAAAATATAAATGATACAATATTGAAAAAATATAAGAATTTAATAAAAAAGTTATCAATTGATAATAGAGTTTTATGTATCTGTAAAGATAATGAGAATGGAGAATATTATCTTGAAGAATGTTGCGATAACTATTTTAAATACACATTGACAAAAGAAGATTGTTTGCAATTAGCAAAATTATTCAATGAGATTGCAAATACAATTGAATATTGAATGTTACTAAGAAGTTTAAGTTCCGAGAGGTGATATATGACGTTAGAAGAGTGTAACGGAAATTGGAATTTTATGTATGAATTTAGAATTGGAGAAAATTGGTATCCATGTAATGTAATCAAAGTAGATAATGATCAGGTGTGTATCTTTACAAGAAATGGATCTGTAACGTCAGAACAACGTAAAGACGTAAGAAAAATGGACATAGATTTATACTTACAAACAAGATTAAGAATAATTAGAGATATTGGAAAATATGCTTATAATCATGGATACCATAATGATATAGAAGATGACTTGATGTTATTTCGTAATTCAAAAGAATTAAACGTTTTAGAGAAGGGAGAATGATCATTATGCATGTGAATAAATTTGAAACAAAATCGGATGAAGAATTATCTGTATTATACGGACAATTTCTTGAAGCAGAAAAAATATCTGGTTTTTCAGATGATAACGAATTGGGGAAAATTAAAAAAGAATATGAAAAAGATTTCGGAGCAAATACTGTATTAATGCTTCAAATTGAATTGACTCATACAATAGCAAACAGATGGTTTATAGAACATAGAGGCAAAGAAATTTAACTTTCAAAGGTAAAAATTGTATGTAATCAAAAGATGTATGAATTTTATCAAATATTTTGACATTACACTCAAATGAAAGGTAGTACAATGTATTTAATCGCATATAAAGAAAAAGATGGAAATGATTTTATGGGTCAGCCTTATATTCTAGGAGATTTTAATAATTTTGATGAATGTAAAGAGAATGCACAGCAGCTTGTAAGAGATGGGTATTGCTATGTTACGGTATTCGAATGTGAAGATCCTGCTCCTGAAGAAATCTCGTGGAATTATGTGAAAAGTAATCAAGTTGATAGTTAGCTATTTTTTGTGATATGAATTATAACTGTTAGTATTTCTACTGGCAGTTATTTCATTACAAGAGAGAATATTATAATGTAAAAAATTAGAAAGGTTGTGATAACAATGAGTAAACTAATTCAGAAAGTCAAATGGAATTTAGACGGATTAAATACAGAAATGTATATGTATGGTGAAGCTGATTTTGAGGCAAACAAAGTAATGCAAGAGCCATTGGGAAAGCTGTATCAGTATGAGAATCAGCCTAATATGAGAGAAAAGATAAGAGAATATATTAATGAGCTTGATGCAGAAATTGACAGACTTGAATCTGACCTAGAAAAGCAAATGACTTATAATGTAGAAGCTTGTAAGGTTAGTGCAACTGAATCAAGGTTGAATGCAATAATCGAAGTGAAAAATAATTTATTAGGAAGATTAGAAGAGGTAATATAAATGGAAAATAGAAATGTAATTGAAACAGTAGTACATACGGCATTAACGAAAAGAGAGTTAATTGATTTGATTAACAAATCTTTTCCTGATGAAGAGGTTGGTAATCACGGACGGATAGCACAGCTTTCCACAACAACTATGTCAGATGGAACAAAAATGCAGAATGTTTGCTTTGGCAAGATATTAAAAGTTTAGTAACAAGATGAATGAATGGAGATGATTATATATGCAGTGCAAATGCATTGATAATTCAAGTGATAATGGAAATTTTACACTTGGACGTATTTATAGAGTAGAAGAAAATGTGGGAATATGGCAGCCAATATTATGCAGATTTAGAAATTGGGATAATCCCGGTAAATTATCTGAAGGAACAATTTTTGAATTTGCGATGTGTAAATTTAAAGTGTTGTAAAAGATTGTTTTTATTATGTGGGTAGCTAATATAGGGGCTGCTACGACGATAGCAAACGAGTTCAAGTCTCGTAAATCAGTAATCAGGCTGACAAAAGTAAGAATAGGTTCAATCCCTATCGCCCACAATATGATGAATGATGATTTCTTTAGTTTGGAGGTAATGATATGACAAAAAGTCAAATAGAAAAATTCGCAGTAGGTTATTCTTCTTATCCTACAGACTGTGTGGAAAAAATATTAAAGGTTACTAATTTCGATGAAGATGTGACAAGAAAAATTTTAGATGACAAAAAGAAAACATTAGCAATTTGGCAGAATGGAACAATAATGATTGACGGAGTAACACTTTGTTGTGGATATGATTTCGCAGAAGATGCTTTTAGCAAAAGGATAAATATTGGTTATTGTCCGATTTGTGGAAGAAAAATTGTAATTAAAAAGCCAATGAATGAATGATTTACTTGGAAGATTGGAAGAGGTAAAATAAATGGACGAATTTAGAATTAAAATTGAACAGCTTATTGAAGATTTAGAAAATGAAACATCAAATCGTGATATGAACGACTTAGAAGAAGGCAGATATAAAACTTTGTGTGAAGTATTAGATTTGATTGACGAGCAGAAAAAATGAGGTAATGTAAATGAGCCGAATTAATAAAACACAAAATAACTTACAGTCAGTATGGAATAATTTGGATCTTGCTTATGAATATATGGAAAGAGCCATTGAGGATTTATCACAAATGACTGGATTATCTGATGAATTAGAGAAAATGGTTGAGCAGTACGATTTGTCGGAAATCAGTATAATGAAGCAGGAAGTTGAAGAATTGATGGAGAATACAAATGGAATCAATTATAAATGAATTGGCAAGAAAAGATAATTTTACAAATGACGAGCAGTATAATTCAGGTTTAAGGTTAATAAGAGAAATGGGGTATCGCCATGTTAGTGGAGAACCTGCTGTTAAGTATTATTGTATGTGTAATGGGTACTAAGAATTTGTTGGAAGATTGAAAGAGGTAAAATAAATGGAGCAATGGGATATTATGTGCTGTAAATGTGGAAAATTCATTCTAACAGAACAAAAGCAAGATGGGACAGGCAATATAAAATGCGTAAAAGGTAGTTATGACGATGGATTTTATGATGGAATTGAGGATCAATTCTACTGTAAAGGATGTGCAGAAAAATATAATAAGAAATGACGATTTCATTCACTTAGTATGGAGAAATTATAAGTATGAAAAAAGAAGAGAAAATAAGAGTTATAAAATGGTACATTAGCCACCACATGAATACAAAAGCCGATTATAGTGAAGTTGACGATTTGAAAGAGCTTGAAGAAATAGTAAGAACAGCAACAAATTGTTTTGGCGAAAGCGATAGATGCAATCAATGCACTTCAGACGGAAAATCTTATTGTAAAAGATGTGCTAATTGTATTGAATGGCATTGGGATAAAGATATTATAGAAACAGCAGATAATTATCGTTTTCGATATACATATTGGAAAACATTTTTTGATATGGAAACCAAATGAAAAATTGCTTTCAAGTAGAATGGAGGATGTAATATGAAATATAATGTACAAATGTTAGTAACAGGTACGGTAACGAAAACCGTAGAGGCTGATTCTCCTTATAAGGCAAAGGAAATTGCAAGTGAAAAGTATGGAGATCAAAGTATTACATTATGTTCAAGATGTGCCCATATTGTTGAAGGATTGTCAATATCCGAAGATCCAGATTCTTATGAAGCTGAATTGATAGAAGAAATAGATTAAATAATTGTTTTCAAATGGAAGAGGAGGAAAAATGAAAGTAGTAGATTTGATTAATAAATTAAATGAAATGAAATTGGATATGACGAAAACACAGAGCTGACTTTTAGCTGCGTAGATGGAAATTCAGGCGAATGTTATGAAGTTCCATTTGATGAAATTAGTTTTGGAGAAAATTTAACTGGTGAACCTTATCGTAATGATGTAATTGATATAGGTTTAGATGTTGATTCGGTAAAAGATTATATACAGGCTAAGTCTGACGGATATGTGAACGATATGATCGACGAAATAAGAGAAGTTTTGAGTAAACATGATCCTTGGAAAAATTAAAAATAAATTTAATTGTTGAAGAAGTGGAAATAAACCACTTCTTTTTTGTTGCGGAAATGAGGTGAATTATGAATTGAGCAGATATAAAAATGGAAATCCCAAATATGCAAGTAGATTTATATGTATGAGGTGTATGAGTGAAAATATGTTAGCTAGAGGCATTCAAAGGCAGCGACAAAGAGAACGAAAACACGTTAAAGACCTATATTGTTTGAGATGTGGTGAAATCACAAAATGCATTGAGGTTAGATTTTGTGACTCTTATGACGAGATTTTTGAAGTCGCAAAGATTAAAAGAGAGAATTATTACATAGATGATTATGAAAGAGAGGTTGATTAATATGGCACAGACAAAAGATTATGCGACTAAGAAAAAGGGCAAAACAGAGGTGCAGCCATTTTGGAACATGTCAGACATTAAGAATGTTATTGAGTGGTTTGAGAAGAACGAGGAATGGGATGGATATTTGATTACACTACTTGAATTATTACTTGGTAGACGAATCGGTGATACAGTGATGACGAAGTGGTCAGATCTGTATTACGAAAACGGAAATCGTAAAAATGAAATTGATACTATTGAAGAACAGAAAACAGGTAAGATTACTAATCTTCCTATAAGTAATATGGTGTGGGAGGCTGTTGATAATTATTTGTCACACGTCAAAATCAATCCAATGGAGCATTATGATGAATATATCTTTCAGTATCAGCCTAAGACAGATTGGATTAATAGATGTACGTTAGATATATATTCTGAAAATAGTATAAATACTTGGTGCAAGGCGTTAAATAAAGACTTTTCTGATAAGCGAAAGGAAAAGATATTTAATGATTTTCATAAGCAGAAAAAATATTCATCATTGGGAGATTACCTTTATTATGAAGTTGAATATAATGATGTGGTTAAATGGCAGACAGATGATTATAGAAAGAAATTAAAGAAAGCAGTTAAAGATGTTGGAATAACTTCACCTGTGTCGAGTCACAGCCTCCGTAAGTCTTTCGGCTATTGGATACATAAGACACATCCATTTGATCCTGACTGTCTACTATCATTGCAGAAATTGTTCAATCATACTGATCTTCAGACAACAATGAATTATATTGGCTTAACAGAAGAGAAAAATCGACAGTTAATCAACGATCATGGAGAGTTTATCCATAACGTACTTGCAGGTAAAGGAGATGAGATAGTTAAGAATATGCCAGTTATTTCTCTGAAATCTGATGATTTTGGAAAGATAATAAGAATGCTTACGGATGATGTAGATAAGTATCAAGCTGCAATTGATATGGCAAATGAATTAAGAGTAATGTAGGTATGTAAAGGGATAATACGTTATTTTGTATTATCCTTTTTAATAAATTCAACATCCATATCTAAATCAAGAGCGTCACATATCTCTATTAATGAATCAATAGTTATGTTTTTATGATTTAATCTGGAATATAATGCAGATGATGAAATATTTAATTTATCTGCGACCTCTTGTTTTTGAAGTTCTTTTTCAGTTATGATTGTTTTAATTTTTAACAGAAGTTGTTTGCTATTTCTTACTATCATATTTCACTCCTTTTCAAGATATATCTGTATTATATAAGATATGTACAAAATTAACAAGACATAATTTAAATTTTTGTTTATTATTTTATCTTAAAAATACAAGATATATCTTGAATTATATTGAAATATGTTGTATTATATGAAATATCAAAGGTAATCCATACATAAAATAATCAGAGAGGAGGCTTACATATGGATTTACAGAGATATGATATTGTTAGAGCAAAAATAAAATATGAAGGCATGGGATCTGTTCAAACAAAGGAGCGTCCATATGTAGTTGTTAGTAATCCGATAGGAACTAAAAATGCAACGATAATTACGGTGATGCCTTTGACTTCAAAAATAAAAAAGATAAATATGCCAGTTCATGAGTGTATTTGTGCTGATAATAAAAATGGACTCACTGAATACTCAATGGTCTTAGGTGAGCAGCCTATAACTATTTCTAAGAATGAAATAAAAGCAAAGATAGGAACAGTAACCAATCAGAATGATAAGAACCTTATTAATAAGGTGTGTTTTAACACATTCTTCTTTGGCGAAGATATTAATTGGGAGGAGGTACTTGCATAATGTATGTAAGCAAAGAAGAAGCTAAGAGAATGATAGATGAAGCCCCTGGTAAAATATGGATTGATTCATTTAACAGAATTGCATTTATTCATACAAAACCAAAGCAGATTTCTATTGACGAAGGAAAAAGAATAATAAATAAGGCAAGAACAATTGATTATCTGGATAATGATTTTTTTGGTCATTTATGTTTGGATATGCAGACGGAGTTTGTTCATAACATAAATTTTCTTCAAAGGGAAAGGGAATAACAGAAATTGCTCCGAACATTTATTCGATTTTGTATTGACAAGAATATATGTTCGGGTTTATAGTATAAAAAAGAACAGAGCAAGCGATTCAAACGGTGCTACCAACACCTTTCTACTTACTCTGTTCAAAGAACACAATTACATATTAACTGAATAATATGAATCGCAATTAAATTATATTACTAATTTATAATTAAGTCAATTGCGTTTCATATTATTTCCCTCAAAATTAACAATTAAATATGCATTTCATATGCTTTAGTCAATATTCTAAGGCTTATTAAAGTGCACCCTCAAATTAGAAAGGAGTGGTCATTTTGGACTATGTTATTAAAAATAATAACAAAGTTTACATTCGTGTAAGAAATGGAAGGACAGAAACTTGTTCGGAGAATTTAAAAGGAGTTTTTAGTGAACACAAAGCAAAGAATATATTAAATTCGTTACCCAAAACATTAAGAAGATATCATTTTTATGTAGAGGCTATACCTGATATTGCGCCAAAAGTAAAAGAAAATAAAGTTTATGAAATTCCAGAAGAGGTGAGTCGATGGATTAATAAATTTGGTACATGTGGTGAAATTTTAGCAGAAGCAAAGGCAAGAAGTGATATTTTAGTAGCGCAAATAAATAGCTCAGACGAAGAATTGATAGACATTGTACATGAGGCAGAATTAGAACCGGATTTAAATATGTATAAAGGTTATTTAATATACGCAAAAATTCGGAACAATCGCAGGGAGAGACGTAAATTAAAAGACGAATTGTTAATTATATCAGATATTTTGGATGACATTAGTCCTTCGAAGTTACATAAAAGTAGAATTCAAAAAGCTGTTGATGGTTTGTTACATAGAAAATATACGTACAGGATTACAGAGACGGAGGCGGATGAAGATAATGGTATGTAAAAAATGCTTGATTCCTATGGTAGAGACTATGAGTTTTCAACCAGGAGAAAGAAATCGACATGATAGATATTGTAAGTGTCCAAAATGTAAAAGAGAAACTAAACATATTAAAATTATGAATTCTGAACTGACTTTTGGAGAATACATAAATAAGGAGTTGCGAAAGGTAAGTAGATGAAATGATTAATAAAGAGATGATGAGGATTATTAATAGTAATCCTGAGATGATGGCTGTTGTTAATTCGTATATGGAAAATGATATGAGAAAACTCAAAAAAATATGTCATAAAGTTTGGTACGGGAAGTTTGATAGAAGTGATTATGATGAACTATATGATGTGGCGGTTGATTGTCTTATAGAAACATTAATTACATACAATAATGAAAAAGCTCGTTTAGAAACATTTCTTGTAGGAAATATCATGAGGAAGACAAGCACATGGATGCGAGATAATAAATATAGATTAAAACGCCAGAATCTTTTAAAAGACGAAAATGGGAAATTAATTCTTGATGAAAAGGGTAATCCTCAAATTGTTATGAATGTCTCATTAGATATGAATACAGACGAGGTAAAAAATATTAAAGATAATTTACCTTCAAGAGAGAATGTAGAGAAAGAGATATTTACAGAAGAATATACTGACAAAGTTGAATTATATTTGCAACAATTGCCACGAAAACAGGAAAAGGTAGCGAGATTGTTATCTCAGCAGTATACGAAAGATGAGATATTAGAAATATTACATATAACTGCAAGCGAATACAATGATTGTTTAGCAGGATTAAGAAAGTATGAATACATATCAATTTTATTTTAATTAGGAGGAAGCAAGTTATGACAATGGTAGGAAGAGACAAAGTAAAAAAAGATCAGATGATGTTAGGAACATTACTTAACCAGTTTAAAAGAGGTCAGATTAATAAGAATCGTCCTTTGCAGAGAAAGCCTGAT
>ENA-OPBE01000116-OPBE01000116.1-human-gut-metagenome-genome-assembly--contig:-NODE-116-length-75380-cov-6.965629_pt1 | contig 75380 bp, 63 predicted proteins | sample MGYA00241066_ERZ501448 | MGnify/ENA primary metagenome ERZ501448 (study PRJEB25962, sample SAMEA2042585) | human gut metagenome | biome: human gut; feature: human-associated habitat; material: faeces...
GCACTTGGCTCTTTTTATATAGATTTGTAATTTACACCATTATATAGACATTATCAAATTATCCGGGGAGAAAGGATTATATATGTGGTTATCAAGATATTTTGTGTATTTTATTATATTTAGCTGTATGGGCTGGATATATGAGAGCATCTACTGTACCATCAGGGCAAAAAAATGGGAGAACAGAGGATTTCTCTATGGTCCGCTCTGTCCTATTTACGGAGCCGGAGGTGTCGCAATCACTGCGATAGCAGATTTTATTTCTGCTCACACGGATGCTACATTTACATGGTGGCAGATATTTCTTGTGGCATTTTTTGGAAGCATTGTCTTAGAATATGGCACATCATGGGCGCTTGAGAAGCTGTTTCATGCATACTGGTGGGATTACAGCAGCATGCCGCTCAATATAAACGGCAGGGTGTGTTTTCCATATTCTGTAGGCTTTGGAGTGGCAGGACTTATAGTGGTATATTTTATTGCACCGTTTACGAAGCTTATCACAGGCTGGATGTCACCTATATGGTATGAGTTTTTCTCACTGTTTCTCATGGGCCTTTTAGCTGTAGATACTGCAATCACCGTGTCTGCGCTTACAGATTTCAGCAGAACGATCGTCAATCTGCAGAACAATTTCAATACCTATATGGATGAGGTTGTGGAAGAGGTTAAAGAGCGTAAGAAGGCGGCTGATGAAAGGGCAGAGGAACGGTCACAGGAGCTTGCGGAGGCTGTCGAGGAGCGCAGAAAGAGAAAACGTATCAGAGCCAGTGCAGACCGAGTTATCGATTCAATGGGTGCTTTAAAGAAATCTGCGCTTAACCGAGCACAGGGCTTTAGAAATCCAAAGGTGGAGAACAGGTATCTCGATACCTTTACAGAGAGTCTGAAGGAACGCTTTAAAGGCGAACGTATAAGGAAAGTAAAGAAGGAGAAAAAGGCAGATAAATAACAAATAAAAATTTTTAAAAAAATTTCAAAAAAAGCTTGCATTATCCGATTGACCATGGTATTATAATACACGGTTCGTTGGTCAAGCGGTTAAGACGCCGCCCTCTCACGGCGGAAACACGGGTTCGATTCCCGTACGGACTGCTAAAATAAAAAGCCCTCAGTACACAGTGCTGAGGGCTTTTTATTTTTGCAAGCTATTAATAACTATAAAACCACTGAGAATAAAAAGCTGATGCCTGCCCGGCTTGTTTAGAATCTCGGTGGGGATCATTGAAATAGTAGCCACATCCACACTGTGCTTGAAGGTGTACTAGATGTGGTGACCGCCACCACTGTGACTGCCGCCACTATGACCTCCACCACCGCTGTGACCGCCACTTGAGCCTGAGCTTTGTGGACTGTAGTGTCTTGTCTGGTTCATAAAGCGTGCGCGTGCATTTTGAATCTCTACCTTTGTAAATGCTGCACCCATGAGCTCGTTGCTCTTAGCCTTGCGGCCCTTTGACAGGGATAATGCATATACAAAGCAAAAAATCATGCCGGCAGCGAGAGCGATAAAGATACTGGAAATGTATCTGAGAGGCTGTGATATATGTCCGCCTGCAAGGACTGTGTTGACCTGGTCTATTGTTTCCATACAGCAGGTGAAATAGTCGTAATCATGACTTGAGGTGGCATATATATAAGTGTTGTCACAGATGGAGTTACATTTTGAGTTTGGAATGGTTCTCTGCGTGCTTCCCTCACAAGCCAGATAAATCTCGTTTAAATCTCTGTCTATTACAAAAATGACACCGTTTGCACCGGTTCCGAAATAGCCTTCAAAGGTATTGACTGCATAGCTTTCAGTGCTTCCGTAAGGATGTGAGGTAGTGGTGACAACAGCTATGTTGCAGTATTCGGTTGTCTTTTTCATCTGTGAGATGAGCTTGCCTTTTACGGCATCGTCAATGAAATTGGCAGAGTCCTCAAGGATGTACTCGTAGCCGGTAGACTTGTTTGTGCCGCTTAGATTGTAATTGGCGGCTGTCTCAGTGGCATATACATTTGATGAGCTGCTCAAAACAAGGACTGTAACAAGCAAAAATAATGTAAGCAAAGCAGAACACCTGCATTTTATACAATGCAAAAAAGGACTTTTATAATTATTTCTATGCACGGTCATCACCTCCCTTATGTGTGGCAAACTGTGGCAGCTTGCGCGTTGTAAGCACGTTGAATGCGCGGATGACATTAATCAGTGTGATAAGCACTGAGGCGATGATGATAAAAGCTGCGCCATAGTACCATGCATCGAGCACCGGCTGGAACAAAAGAACAGCATCGCCAATAAGCATGGATACCATGCCAAAGATGAGTCCGGCAACTCCCTTGTGTCCGGGCATCCGGTCAAAGCTTGAGAAGGCTCTGATTGAAAAAATAAATGATATGATGGTCAAAATAACAAATAAAATCAGGCTGCCGTCTGCATTGCCAAAGCTGCCTCCGATACCTGCAATGATTGCAAACAGAGCAGGAACAAATTGAATGACAAATATAAAAAGTATAAAGTAAGCTATAAACGATGTGTTTGTCTTTTTCTTTATGGTTTTCGTGGCCTTTTTTGCAGCCTTAAGGCGTCTGCGGTTGTTGATTGCACCAAGTGCCTCCGGCTGTTCCTTTGCGATACGGCCCTTATCCTCGGTACCGGCTTCCTTTACAGCAATCATGGTCAGCTCTTGTGAGTAACAGATATTTGCGATAATCGCAAGCACACCGACTATGGTGAGAGTCATTCCGGGAGTGAGAACCGTCAGCAGACATAATAAAATGTATACCGGAATTGCCGCAATGAGTGAGCCGAGCAGGAATTTACCGACAGATATAGGCAGATCTGCAACAACCTTGCCGGTCTGGCCGTTTACTGTGGCATATGCTACACGATCCTTATTGCGGTATGACAAAAACCATACCGGAAACATTGTGTAATCTGTCTCTTTTACAGTAGTGCCAAGACTTAAAGGCGAAAGAGCTGCGGAGTCACTGTCGACTGACAAGCCGGTAAAGGCAGGCTCTTTACTTATTTCGCTTACTGTGTTTGTGCAGGCAGCATCCATTGCGTCACTTGCGTAAACCGTTGATGGTAAATCAGCTGTATCAGCGTAAAAACCACTTAAGAATGCCGGTGTAAAGCGCTTCATATTCTTCACATCATATGGCGCAAGTTTTTCGCTGATGCTGTCATCAAATGATGAAGATGCATCGTAGGACAGTCCCTTGTAGTAGGCGTCGAGATCTCCCTCGAGCCTGTAATGGTCTGTAATGATGTAATCTCCTGAACGGTGGGATCTTTTCGCCGGAAGTGAAATAGGAGCCTTCTGGGTTACATAATATGTCCAGTAAGGCATGTAGATACCTCTGAATCCGTCGATAAACTTAGGATCCTTAAGCTCCTTTGGCGCGAAAATAGCCTTTTTCATGAGGCTCATGTAGGCCTGCTTACAGTCATCCTTGCTCTTTGCAAATGGTATGATATAAGCCGGCTTGTGCTCCTTTTGCATGCGGCTGTAGAGCACAGTTGATGCACCGCAGAAGCTGCAGAAGCCTGCTGCGGTATCGTCTGTGCTCAGGATTTCTCCTCCGCACTGAGGGCATGTGAAAATGGTTGCGTCGAAGTCCTTCTGGACCTCGGCGTCAGAGGTTTTGTCCTCGTACGCGTAAGGGTCGAAAAGTGAATGACAGTATTCACAGGCTAACTGGCCTGATTTGATGTCAAACTTTACATTTCCACCGCAATTTTTACATGCGAACATTTTGTTTCTCCTTTCTATTCCCTTTTACTTTTTTATCTGCTTGAATAAATAATTCCTTCCAGATTGACGGATGGAAGAGGATGAGCAGTGGAAACAGCTCGAGTCTTCCGGCAAGCATGTCAAACATCAGTATATATTTGGAGAAATTATTAAAAAAGCCGAAATTGCATGTCGGACCGACCAGAGAAAGACCCGGTCCGATATTGTTAAATGTAGCTGCGACAGCCGTGAAATTGGTAGTGAAATCATAGTTTTCAACGGAAACAAGCAGCATTGAAACAACAAAAATGACGGCATACGTCATGAAATAAACATTTATTGACCTGATAACATCATGGTCTACAGGCTTGTGCTCAAAGGTGAGCTTTTTCACACTCTTTGGGTGAATGTAGCCATTTAACTCCTTAAGTATTGTCTTTACAGCGATGACAATACGAGATACCTTGATACCGCCGCCGGTGCTTCCGGCACATGCACCAATGAACATCAAAAGCACAAGCAGTGTCTTTGAAAGCTCAGGCCATCTGTCGAAATCGGTGCTGGAAAATCCGGTTGTCGTGATGATTGAGCCAACCTGAAACGCTGCCTTTGTGACTGCGTCAAACACACCGGTACACATATGCGCGATATTCACGCTTATGACTACAACGGAGGCTATTATGATGCCGAAATAGTATCTGACCTCCTCAACCTTAAGTGCGTCACGGATGTGACCGAAGAAAAGCAGGTAGTAAGCGTTGAAATTGACACCGAAAAGTATCATAAATATGGTAACAACCCACTGCAGATAAACATTGTAGCCGCAAAAGCTGTCGTTTTTGATACCAAAGCCTCCTGTTCCGGCTGTGCCAAGAGAGGTACAGATGGCATCGTAAAGAGGCATTTTCCCGAAAAGCAGGAAAATAATCTCCATAGTCGTAAGACCAAAGTATATTATGTATAAAAGCCTGGCGGTATGCTTCATCTTTGGAACGAGCTTTCCAACTGAAGGCCCGGGGCTTTCTGCGCGCATCAGGTTGATATTGCTGCCGCCTGAAAGCGGGATGATTGCCAGAAGAAAAACAAGCACACCCATACCGCCAATCCAGTGCGTAAAGCAGCGCCAGAAATTCATGCAATATGAGAGTGATTCTACCTCAGGCAGGATGCTCGCTCCTGTCGTGGTGAAGCCGGAGATGGTCTCAAAAAGAGCATCTGTGAAGCTTGGAATCTCTCCTGATATGTAAAACGGCAGACAGCCGAATATACTCAGTACGATCCAGCCCAGTGCGGTTGTTGCACAGCCCTCCTTCAGGTAAAAGGTAAAATCCCTCGGTTTTTTAGCCGAAAAAATAAAACCGATAGCTATGCTTATGAGTGCAACAATCAAAAAGTAGATGCCGCTTTTTTCATAATAAATACCGGCAACAATACATGGCAGAAGCAGCAAAAAGCCTTCAAGCTTTAAAATATATCCCAGAAGATATCGAATTACTGAAGTGTTCATATCATTCCCCCCACTATTCCATAATATCCTGAAGATTCGTAAAGCCGGTATGGGTTGTTATAATCATGACAGTGTCATTTTTTTGTATGCTGTCATTACCTGTAGGGATAATAATTTTGCCGTTTCGGTTGATGAAGCAGATGAGCAGATGCTTTTTGAGCTTTAGGTCTCGAAGCGGTATGTCTGTCACATTTGAGTTTTCTGACACAAAGAACTCAATTGCTTCAACTCTTGAGTCATACATGTGATAGAGCGTCTCTATATTGCAGTTCATAGAGTTTTTCTTTGCACGGACATATGCAATTATGGCTTCTGAGGTGATGTATTTTGGCGAGATTACACTGCCAAGGTCCAGGCTGTTTATGACATTGGTAAAAGTTATATGGTTAAGCTTTGTTATAACCTTTGCATTGGAAACCTGCTTCGCATAGAGCGTAAGCATGATGTTTTCCTCGTCTATACCGGTAAGAGGTACAAATGACTGGCAGGTCTCTATGCCCTCTTCCTTTAAGAGTGCCTGTTCTGTTCCGTCACCGTTTATGATGACAGCACCCGGAAGCAGTATGGAAAGTTCTTCACAGCGCTCGAAGCTATTTTCGATTATTTTGACCTTTATGCCTCGTGATATGAGCTGCTTTGCCAGGTAATATGCGGCTTTGCCGCCTCCGATAATCAGTGTATTTTTTACGCTGTGTGTATTGACTCCGATGTGGCTGAAAAACTCCTTTGTATGTCTGCGTTCGCCGACAAATGACAGTTTGTCTCCCTTGCGGAGCACAAAATCACCTGATGGGATAGTGACCTCATCATCTCTCTCGACTGCACCGATAAGTATGTTGGCATGGTGTCTGGTGCCCAGATCCATGAGCTTTGTTCCGTCGAGGATGCTGCCCTCGGGAATTTCATACTTGATGAGCTGTGCCTGACCGTGAGCAAAGTTTGTCACTTCAAGGCTGGACGGCAGATGAAGAATATGAGCCATCTCAATAGCTGCCTCAAGCTCAGGGTTGATAATGAGTGCAAGACCAAGCTTGTCGCGCAGATATTTGGCCTCCTGGCTGTATTCAGGCGTTCTGACTCTGGCTATAGCAGCACAGTTGCCGACCTGTGTGGCAATGGTACAGCATAGCAGATTCAACTCATCAGAGCCTGTGACTGCGATTATTAAGTCGGCATCATCAATACCGGCTTCCTGCAGTATCTTGTAGCTGGCACCGTTTCCTACAATACCCATTACATCATAGATATTGGATACCTGGGAAATCCTCTCCCTGTTTTTGTCGACAATTGTTATGTCGTGCCCCTCCTTGCCAAGCTGCTCAACGAGAGTACGGCCTACCTTGCCGCATCCGACGATGATAATTCTCAGTCCCTGGGAGGGAACCACTCCTTTTTTGAACATTATTTCCTCCGTATATAAAATATATAAAAATATAATGATATGAGGGTCAAAAGGTATTTTGCCCCTCATTTATGATTGTGTGGTGGACAGAATTATTATGACTATCATATATCAATGGATTATAACATAACGCATATATATTTCATAGAGAAAAAAGTCCCAAAAATATGAGATTGTAATAAAGTATAAAAAGTGATAAAATTGACTTTAATTGTAGTATTTGAATAGCTGTTTGAACAGCAATAAGAGATAGATTTTTGGAGCTTTAAGTAATGATGGGATTTTTAAAGGCAAACTACCATACGCACACCTATAGGTGCCAGCATGCATATGGCAGCGAGCGAGAATATATAGAGGCGGCTATCAGAATGGGTATCGCAGAGCTTGGCTTTTCAGATCATGTGCCGTGCCCCTTTAAGGATGGCTATGTGTCGGGCATTCGGATGACGATGGAGCAGGCACCGGAGTATGTGTATGCCATCAGGGAGCTTGGGAAGGAGTATGCATCCGACATAAAGCTCTACGTTGGCTTTGAGGCGGAGTACATACCGGAGTTTTTCAAGGAGCAGAAGGCTATGTTTGACAGGCTTGGCTGTGACTACATGATAATGGGCCAGCATTTTATGAAATCAGAGCAGACAGGCCCGTATACAGGCACACCGACAGATGATGAGAGTCGTATACGCGAGTATGTGGATACTGTTATAGAGGGCATGAAAACAGGTATGTACAGCTATTTGGCACATCCTGATTTAATAAATTATCAGGGGCTTGATTCCGTCTACGAATGGGAGATGACGAGGATGTGCAAGGCACTTAAGGAGCTTGACATACCGCTTGAGATAAACATGCTTGGTATCAGTGCAGGAAAGCACTATCCGACAGAGCGCTTCTGGTGTATACCGCATGACATCGGCAACAAAGTGATACTTGGGCTTGATGCACATACAGTGGACAATATATGTGATATGGAAAGCTATGAAAAGGCACTTGATATAGTCAGAAAATATGACCTGAATCTTATTGACCGGATTGAGATATAGTTACTTACAAAATATCAAATACCAAAAGTGGGGAATGCTATGATTATTACAGAAGAAAAATATAATGAGGAATTAACAAGATGTGTTTTGCCTTTTATCAGGCTTAATTTTGAAGATGGCTATATGAAGAGTGCAGATGGCACACGCATACATTACGGCTATGTGACGACACCTGTAGCAAAGGCTGCCATAGTCATATCACATGGATTTACAGAGTGTATGCCTAAATATTATGAGATGATTTACTATTTCGCAAAGGCCGGATACTCTGTATATATGGTGGAGCATCGCGGGCACGGCTTTTCGGAAAGAAGTGTATCGGATATGAGCATGGTCACTGTAAACAGTTTTGACGATTATGTGAGTGACCTTGATATGTTTATCCGCGAGATTGTGATGAAGCGTGAGGGGCGCAGACCGCTTTACCTGTACGGTCACTCTATGGGAGGCGCGATAGCTGCCCTGTATCTTGAGAAGCATCCTGAGGTGTTTACAAAGGCAGTACTTTCAAGCCCTATGATAGAGATGCTTTATGGCAATTTTTCACATTTTGCCGTGGAGGCGATACTGTTTGTCGCAAGAGTGCTTAACTGGAACGATAAATATCTGCCGAGCCAGACACCATATACGGATGAGTATGATTTTGAATCGAGCTGTTGTCTGTCAAGGGCGCGCTATGACTACATATACAAGTGTAAGGTGGAGGAGGAACACTATCGTACAAATGGCGCCACCTACAGATGGTGCAGGGCCGGGCGCAAGGCATCCAAATATATAAAGAAGCATGCACAGGAAATTAAAATACCGGTGCTGTTATGTCAGGCGGGGAAGGATTATCTGGTTTCAAATACCGCTGAGGATGAATTTATTGCGAAGCTGCCTCATGGCATTAAGAAGGTCTATCCTGATTCAAAGCACGAGATATTTAATGCGGATGATGATACCTTGGAAAAGTTTTACTCAGATATCCTTGATTTTTGGGCTTGAACATGAAAATGAAATTCGTCAAGTGAAAAATGTGACATAAAAAATCATTTGTTTTGTTAGAAATGACATATGGATTTAAAATACAATATATAGTATAATCACAGCTGTTGCGGACAAGATGTTAGTATTTAAGCCGATGGTAAGAGTACGTAAAACATAGCCCCTACAGAGAAAAATAATAAAATATATCAATATTGTAACAGGTAAATATACTATCAAACAAATGTGAGGAGAAAGAGAATGTCAGACGAAGTTTTAGATGATGTAATGATAAAGGGTTCATGTAAGGGAAAAGCAGATGCTATTGTAAATTGCCAGTGCAATATCGAGAGTGCACCGGTCAGATGCGAGCAGGCAGAAAGATGTATGTTCTATTCTTATTATAAGTGCAGCAAGCAGTGGAAGAGGCTTGCATAGTTAAAATTAAAGATTAAAAGCTCCGGGCTGACAATGAAGTCAGCATGGAGCTTTTTTGCATATATTAAAGAAAAAAATATTTTACACACGGAAAACTTATGATAATATATAAAAAAGGTAACTATTCAGGACCACTGAGAACAAAAAGGCTGATGCGTCATGCTCGCATGTAAGCGGCAGATTTTTTGTTCTCAAGGTGGCTCTGAATGGATACGTAAAACAAGATATAGGAGATACGCGCATGAAGAGAGTTTTGGTACTGAGTGATTCACATGGTAATGTGGGAAATATGATTCGGGCAGTCAAAAGAGAGGAACCTGATATGATACTTCATCTGGGAGACTGCGTTGTGGATGCGGATGCCCTTAGGAGAGAGTTCCCTCATATAACCATGGTCAATGTGCCGGGGAACTGTGATTTTTCACGGGGAGATACAGAGAGACTTATTGATATCGACGGCTATAAGGTACTCATGTGCCATGGACATACATATGGAGTAAAGCTGTCATATATGCATCTGGAGCTTCATGCGAAGGAAATCGGGGCAGATCTGGCTCTCTTTGGACATACACACAAGCTGTTTTATGATAAGCATAATGGTCTTGCAATGATGAATCCGGGAAGCATCGGTGCACCGCTGTGGGGCTGCATGCCATCATACGGTATCATCACATTTGACAAAGAACACGATGTTATGAAGCTTGATGTTGACTACATTGAGTATTGACGAATGATTTATCAAAGCGGTATAATATTGGCTAATACAGTTATTTATATAGGAAGCAGAGGAAAAACAGACAAATGGTAAAGGTAGTAAAGTTTGGCGGCAGCTCGCTCGCCAGTGCAGAGCAGTTCACAAAGGTTGGCGACATCATAAGAAGCGATGAGTCAAGAAAATATGTTGTGCCGAGTGCACCGGGAAAGAGAAATTCCAAAGACACAAAGGTAACAGATATGCTTTATGCATGCTATGATCTGGCTGAGAATGATCAGGATTTCAAGGTTATGCTCAGAAAAATCAAGGACAGATATGATTCAATCATAAATGGCCTTCATTTAAAGCTGGCGCTTGATGAGGAGTTCAAGATTATCGCTGAGAATTTCAAGGCAAAGGCAGGTGTAGATTATGCAGCCTCTCGTGGTGAGTACTTAAACGGAATCATCATGGCAAACTATCTCGGATATGAGTTTATAGATTCGGCAACAGTCATCTTTTTTGATGAGAATGGCAATTTTGACGCGGAAAAGACAGACAAGGTGCTCTCAAAGAAGCTTGAGCAGACAGAAAAGGCTGTTATTCCGGGCTTTTACGGAGCAGGACCTGACGGAAATGTAGTTACCTTCTCAAGAGGTGGTTCGGATATCACTGGTTCCATCGTGTCAAAGGCATGTCATGCTAGCATGTACGAGAACTGGACAGATGTTTCAGGCTGTCTCGTAGCTGATCCTAGAATTATCGACAATCCACAGCCAATCAAGGTTGTTACTTATAGAGAGCTCAGAGAGCTTTCATATATGGGAGCATCAGTGCTCCACGAGGATGCTGTTTTCCCTGTAAGAAAGGCAGGAATCCCAATCAATATCAGAAATACAAACGACCCGGAAGCACCTGGTACTCTTATCGTTGAGAGCACATGCCAAAAGCCTGATTATACCATCACAGGTATCGCCGGAAAGAAGGGCTTTGTTGCGGTAAATATCGACAAGGACAAGATGAACTCAGAGGTGGGCTTCTGTAGAAAGGCTCTCCAGGCGTTTGAGGAGAACGGTATCTCTATAGAGCATATGCCATCAGGTATCGATACTATGACGGTATTCGTACATCAGGCAGAGTTTGAGGGTAAGGAGCAGCAGGTTATCAGCTCAATCAGAAGACTTGCTCATCCTGATATCATTGACCTCGAGTCAGACCTCGCGCTTATCGCTGTTGTTGGCCGTGGCATGAAGTCAAACCGTGGTACAGCCGGCAGGATTTTCTCTGCACTTGCACATGCCAATGTCAATGTGCGCATGATTGATCAGGGTTCATCAGAGCTCAATATCATCATCGGTGTAAGCAATGATGACTTTGACAAGGCAATAAAAGCTATCTACGATATTTTTGTTGTTACACAGCTGTAATAAGCTACGGAGAGATTATCCGTTGGAACCAAAATTGAATAGGATAATTTAAAAATTAAATGTAGAATTTATAAAAAATACAGGGCTTGGCGGAATATATGCCAGGCTCTGTATTTTTTGAATAGGTAAAGTTTTGAAAAAGCTTTATGAGGATGCTTTAGGCGGGAAAACAAAATACCCTCACATAAGCTGAAAATGCGCATATATTATAGCGAAAGGAAGAAGTTATTATGCAAAAAGACACTATAATATATGTTACGGATCAGAGGCAAAAGTACCTCGCTGATATGCTGGGAGGAGAACAGACGGATTGCAGAAATAGCGGCGGGATTGATTATGAGCGTGTTGGGAATATTGTGTTTCCTACACCGTTTTCAAAGCTTAAGCTTATAAATAGTGATATAGAAAAATTAAAACATAATATAATAATTAACAATATTGCAGTGTGGGGCGGCATGATGCCGGAGTGCTTTCCCGGCATTGACAGGGGCTGTGACTTTATGAGAGATGAAACTGTTATAGAGCAGAATGCCATTGTTACGGCCGAGGCCACTGCGTCCATAGCGATACAAAAAAGCATACATGGTATATACGGCTCAAAGGTACTTGTGAGCGGGTTTGGAAAATGCGGAAAGGCAATTGCCCGCGTTTTTTCTGCTATGGGAGCCCATGTCATGGTGATGGCAAGGAGAAAACAGGCAAGGCATGAGGCCGCTGAACTGGGATATGAAACGGTGGATTTTAATGATCCTGCCAAGGCATGTTTTGAAACACTGTTTCTCATAAACACAGTACCGGATAGGGTTATAGATGAAAGTTTAATCATGATTTTGCAAAAAGATGCGATAATTATAGACATTGCATCTAAGCCCGGCGGCTGTGATTTTGAGGCCTGTAAGAGGTATCAGATAAACTGTACGCATGCGCTCGGTCTTCCGGGCATATACTGTCCGAAAACCGGTGCAAAAATACTTTATGACTGTATGAAAAGAAAAGGTATGACGGAGGGCTTATGGTTATTTCGGATTGCACCGTAGGAATGGGAATTACAGGCTCCTTCTGTAGTTTTGAAAAGACTAAGGATGTTGCAAAGCGGCTTGTGGATAGCTTCACACATGTGACACCTGTATATTCCTATAATGCACAGATGATGAACACGCGCTTTGGAAAGGCGGGAGACTTTATGCATACTATCTCCGAAATCACAGGGGATGAGGGCATCAGGACACTGCAGGAGGCAGAGCGTGTCGGCCCGGGAAAGCTGTTTGACGTGATGGTGATTTACCCATGCACCGGCAACACAGCGGCAAAGCTTGCAAACGGCATAGTGGACACACCGGTCCTTCTCGCGGCAAAGGCTCATCTGAGAAACGGCAGACCGCTTGTTATCGGGATTTCCACAAATGATGCGCTCGGCATCAACTTTAAGAATATCGGAAAGCTGATGAATATGAAAAATATTTATTTTGTGCCGTTTGGGCAGGATGACTGTGTGAAGAAACCGAATTCACTCGTGTGTGATGGAAAACAGGTTGTCGGCACAATAAATGAAGTGATGGCCGGACGACAGATCCAGCCGGTAATCCTCTAGAATGGGGTAATACGTTATGGCATAAATAAATATAAGAAAAGATTTATGAATCTGAATCATTGCTGTTCACACTGTTATGTGTGAACAGTAACTTCTGAATTGAAAAACTGAGTTTGAAAATGTGAAAAAACATAGTAAAGATGTAAAAATATATGTTATAATCATGTATACACAAAAAAACTGAAAACACAGGAGGATAAAATATGTCATATATTTACAAAACAAAAGGAACCTGTTCAACACAGATTGAGCTTGACCTCGATGGAGATGTAGTACATAACGTAAAGTTTACAGGAGGCTGCAACGGAAATCTTAAGGCCATCCCAAAGCTCGTTGAAGGACTCACAGTTGCCCAGGTAGAGGAAAAAATCGGTGGAATTAAATGTGGATTTAAGAATACATCCTGCGGCGATCAGCTCGCAAAAGCATGCCGCGAAGCATATGAAGCCCAGATGAATAACTAAAAAATAGGCAACTCCAAAAAGCTCTCCCTTGTGGAGAGCTTTTTGAATTGAACATAATTCTGCCATGCTTCGCGCACAACAAAGTGGATCCGGGAAGTACACAGTATGTTCAGAATAAAAAATATGAACTGCCACGGTGTTCCATAAACTCAAATAGCATGAAGCACTATCACCAAAACACAGCCTGTCCGGGCAAAAAGCCGTGGCTGACTTCATATTTTTTATGAGGAATATAATGTGTGCTCCCCCGGACCGCACAGCCTTCCCGCGCGAAGCCCCCATTAAAGCTCAACACTCCCGCAAATATTTTTATAAAATGTTTACAAAACATTCATCCCTTTAGGTTGTGCAATTATCCTCAAAGTGTTACAATAACACTATTGTGAGCCTGTACAAGGGCAATTTGAAGTTATAGGAGAAAAATATGAGCGCATTTTCAAAAATCTTTGGTTCTCACAGCGAGAGAGAGCTTAAGAGAATTTACCCGATTGCTGACAAAGTTGAGTCATATAAGGAAGCAATGGGAAAGCTTTCCGATGAAGAATTAAAGGATAAGACAAGGGAGTTTAAAAAGCGTCTGGAGGACGGAGCAACACTTGATGATCTTCTTCCGGAGGCATTTGCTACAGTAAGAGAGGCTGCTAAGCGTGTGCTTGGCATGGAACATTATAGAGTACAGATAATCGGTGGTATTATTTTGCATCAGGGACGTATTGCAGAGATGCGAACCGGTGAAGGTAAGACACTTGTTTCTACACTTCCTGCATACCTTAATGCACTTGAGGGCAAGGGTGTGTGCATTGTCACAGTCAATGATTACCTTGCAAAGCGTGATGCTGAGTGGATGGGACAGGTTCATGAGTTCTTAGGTCTTAAGGTCGGCGTGGTGCTTGGCGGCATGGACAATGACGAGCGTAGGGAGGCTTACGGCTGCGATATTACATATATCACAAACAATGAGCTTGGATTCGATTACCTGCGTGACAATATGGTTATCTACAAGGAACAGCTTGTTCAGAGAGGTCTCCACTATGCTATCATCGATGAGGTCGATTCAGTGCTTATCGATGAGGCACGTACACCTCTTATCATTTCAGGACAGAGTGGCAAGTCGACAAGACTTTACGAGGCATGCGATATCCTGGCTACACAGATGAAGCGTGGTGACGATGTTCCTGAGTATTCAAAGATGGATGCCATCATGGGCATTGTCCAGGACGAGACCGGTGATTTCATCGTAAATGAGAAGGACAAGGTCGTAAACCTTACACAGGATGGTGTGAAAAAGGTAGAACAGTTCTTCCATATCGAGAACCTTGCAGATCCGGAGAATCTTGAAATCCAGCACAATATCATACTTGCGCTTCGTGCGCACAACCTCATGTTCAAAGATCAGGACTATGTGGTAAAGGATGATGAGGTACTTATCGTAGATGAGTTTACCGGACGTATTATGCCGGGTCGTCGTTATTCTGACGGACTGCATCAGGCTATCGAGGCAAAGGAGCATGTAAAGGTCAAGAGAGAGAGCAAGACGCTTGCCACAATCACATTCCAGAACTTCTTCAACAAGTTTGACAAGAAGGCCGGTATGACAGGTACAGCTCTCACAGAGGAGAAAGAGTTCCGTGATATCTACGGCATGGATGTTGTCGAGATACCTACAAATAAGCCGATAGCGCGTATTGATTTGCAGGATGCTGTATACGCTACCAAAAAGGAAAAGTTCAAGGCTGTTGTGGATGCGGTTAAAGAGGCACATGAAAAGGGACAGCCTGTTCTTGTAGGTACAATCACCATCGAGACATCAGAGCTTTTGAGCGGCATGCTCAAGAGAGAGGGAATCCCTCACACAGTATTAAATGCCAAGTTCCATGAGAAAGAGGCAGAGATTGTTGCACTTGCAGGACAGCACGGTGCAGTTACAATAGCAACCAACATGGCAGGCCGTGGTACCGATATTAAGCTTGACGATGAGGCGAAGGCTGCCGGAGGTCTTAAGATTATCGGTACAGAACGCCATGAGTCAAGACGTATAGACAATCAGCTCCGTGGACGTGCAGGACGTCAGGGAGATCCGGGTGAATCACAGTTCTTCATCTCACTTGAGGATGACCTAATGAGACTTTTCGGTTCAGAGCGTCTGATGGGTGTTTTCAATGCGCTCGGAGTACCGGAGGGCGAGCAGATCCAGCATAAGATGCTTACATCTGCTATAGAGAAAGCTCAGGAGAAAATCGAGGCCAACAACTTTGGTATTCGTAAAAATCTTCTCGAGTATGACCAGGTGGACAATGACCAGAGAGAGATTATCTACAGCGAGCGTATGAAGGTGCTTAACGGTGACAACATGCGTGATGCTATCCTTAAGATGGTTCAGGAGCAGGTTGAGAAGTCTGTCGACAGATGTATTTCCGAGGAAATTGACAGAGCTGACTGGAATCTTGTAGAGCTCAACGAGCTTGTGCTTCCGGTCATTCCTCTTGATCCGATTACAAAAGAGGATATTGAGTCAATCAAGAATGCAAAGCAGCTTAAGCAGTACTTAAAGGAAAAGGCTGTCATGCTTTATGAGCAGAAGGAGACAGAATTCCCTGAGCCTGAGCAGTTCAGAGAGATTGAGCGTGTCGTGCTTCTTCGTGTAATCGACAGAAAGTGGATGGATCACATCGATGATATGGCACAGCTTCGTCAGGGAATCGGCTTACAGGCTTATGGACAGAAAGATCCAATCGTAGAGTACAAGATGGCAGGCTTTGATATGTTTGACGACATGATTTCAGCTATCCAGGAGGATACTGTCAGACTGCTGTATCATGTACAGGTTGAGCAGAAGGTTGAGCGAGAGCAGGTTGCAAAGATTTCGGGCACAAACAAGGATGAGTCAGCACAGAATGCACCAAAGCGCCGTGCAGCAGCCAAGGTATATCCGAATGACCCATGTCCATGTGGCAGTGGCAAGAAATATAAGCAGTGCTGTGGACGTGTGAAGTAAATTTTAAATGGCTGTAATCGTTGCTGGTCACACTGTTAGGCGTGAACAGTAACATAAAATAAATGGACAAGAACGAATGTTCTGAAAATTGTGGACAAAGTTGATTTTTTGTAGTAAAATAAAGCGCGTAAGTGCATACTATAAATGATTGACTTTGTCTTTTTATAATTTTACAAAAGCAGTATTTAAGATTTTTTTGGAGGAAGCGTGCGTTATGGAATTTAAACTGCATTCAAAATACAAGCCGACCGGCGACCAGCCGCAGGCAATAGAGCAGCTTGTGAAGGGATTTAAGGAGGGCAACCAGTTTGAGACCTTACTTGGAGTTACCGGCTCCGGCAAGACCTTTACCATGGCTAATGTCATTGCAGCACTCAATAAGCCTACACTTATCATATCGCACAATAAGACACTGGCGGGGCAGCTCTATGGTGAGATGAAGGAGTTTTTCCCTGAGAACGCAGTAGAGTACTTTGTATCCTACTACGACTATTACCAGCCTGAGGCCTATGTGCCGCAGTCTGATACCTACATAGCCAAGGATTCCTCTGTAAATGATGAGATAGATAAGCTCAGGCTTTCAGCCACGGCAGCACTCACGGAGCGAAAGGACGTCATTGTCGTGGCATCGGTTTCCTGCATATACGGACTTGGAAGTCCTGATGAGTGGACAGGCATGAGTATTTCGCTGCGCCCGGGGCAGGAGAGGGACAGGGATGATCTCGCAAGGGCTCTCATAGATTTACAGTACACCAGGAATGATATGGATTTTCACCGAGGCACATTCAGAGTGCATGGTGATGTGCTTGATATATTTCCGGCAAATGCCGATGATACGGCAATCAGGGTTGAGTTTTTCGGTGATGAGATAGATCGGATAGTGGAGGTTGATGTGCTGACCGGCGAGGTAAAGTGCTCGCTTGAGCACACGATGATTTTCCCTGCATCCCACTATGTAGTTTCGCAGGAGAAGATAAATGAGGCCTGCCTCAATATAGAGAAAGAGCTTGATGAGCGTGTGAAGTATTTTAAAGGCGAGGACAAGCTCATAGAGGCTCAGCGAATAGCAGAGAGGACCAATTTTGACATAGAGATGATGAGGGAGACAGGTTTCTGCTCAGGAATTGAGAACTATACGAGGCATCTGAACTTTGCAAAGCCGGGGGAGCCTCCTATGACACTCATAGATTTCTTCCCGGATGATTTTCTCATAATCGTGGATGAGTCACATATCACGATTCCGCAGATAGGCGGTATGTATGCGGGTGACCGCTCAAGAAAGACCACTCTTGTTGACTATGGCTTCAGACTGCCCTCAGCCCTTGACAACAGACCTCTAAATTTCGAGGAGTTTGAGGGTAAAATAGACCAGATGCTCTTTGTCTCAGCCACTCCGAATAAGTATGAGAATGAGCATGAGTTGCTTCGTGCGGAGCAGATTATCAGACCGACAGGACTTTTGGATCCTGAGATATCAGTGCGCCCTGTTGAGGGACAGATTGATGACCTTGTGTCAGAGGTCAATAAGGAGACTGCAAACCATCACAAGGTGCTTATCACCACACTCACAAAGCGTATGGCTGAGGATCTCACAAACTATATGGCAGAGCTTGGCATCAGGGTAAAGTATCTGCATTCAGATATAGATACACTTGAGAGAGCGGAGATAATACGTGACCTGCGTCTTGACGTATTTGACGTGCTCGTCGGCATCAATCTGCTCAGGGAGGGTCTTGATATCCCGGAGATTACACTTGTTGCCATACTCGATGCGGATAAGGAAGGCTTCCTTCGTTCAGAGACCTCACTTATACAGACGATAGGACGTGCCGCACGTAACAGTGAGGGCCATGTTATCATGTACGCTGACAAGATTACAGACTCCATGCGTGTCGCAATTGACGAGACAAAGCGTCGTAGAAAGGTACAGGAAGAGTACAATGAGGCTCACGGCATCACGCCACAGACTATACAGAAATCCGTGCGTGATCTCATAGCTATCTCAAAGAAGGTAGCGGCCGATGAGAATGCTCTTGACAAAGATCCGGAGTCAATGAGCAAAAAAGAGCTTGAGAAGCATATTGCAGATATAGAGAAAAAGATGAAAAAAGCAGCGGCAGAGCTCAATTTCGAGGCTGCTGCAGAGTACAGGGATAAGCTTATTATGCTGAAAAACACACTGAGAGATATACGATAAAAGCTTATGATATTTGGAAGCAATTTGGAGGAACACAAATTATGGCAAAAAAAGAAAGAAAATACATCAAAATACGAGGTGCCAGCGAACACAATCTAAAGTGCGTCAGTCTTGACATCCCGAGAGATGAGTTTGTTGTTTTTACAGGGCTTTCAGGCTCCGGCAAGTCATCACTGGCATTTGATACCATATATGCTGAGGGACAGCGCAGGTACATGGAGTCACTTTCATCGTATGCGCGTCAGTTTTTAGGACAGATGGAGAAGCCGAATGTGGAGTCTATAGAGGGACTTCCGCCTGCCATTTCCATTGACCAGAAATCCACCAATAAGAACCCACGTTCAACTGTCGGAACGGTCACAGAGATATATGATTACTTCAGACTGCTTTATGCAAGAATTGGAATACCACACTGTCCTAAGTGCGGGCGCGCCATTACAAAGCAGACGATAGACCAGATGGTGGATACTGTTATGGCGTTGCCTGAGCGCACCCGTATCCAGCTTCTTGCACCGGTGGTCAGAGGCCGCAAGGGTGAGCACCAGAAGCTGTTCGATAGAGCAAAAAAGAGCGGATATGTGCGTGTGATTGTAGATGGCAGCATGTATGAGCTCTCCGAGGATATCCCAATGGAGAAAAATATAAAGCACAATATTGATATTGTTGTAGACCGTTTGGTTGTAAAGCCGGGCATAGAGAAGAGGCTTACTGATTCACTTGAAAATGTATTTGAACTGACAGAGGGCAATGCCATAGTTGATATTGTGGATGGCGAACAGATGACCTTTTCCCAGAATTTTGCGTGCCCTGATTGTGGCATAAGCATAGATGAGGTTGAGCCGAGAAGCTTCTCCTTCAACAATCCGTTCGGAGCATGTCCGACCTGCTACGGACTCGGCTACAAGATGGAGTTTGACCCGCAGCTTATGGTGCCGGATGCATCGCTTTCCATATCTGAGGGTGCCATACAGGTGATGGGCTGGCAGTCATGTACAGACCCAAAGAGCTATACCTATGCGACACTTCGTGCGCTTCATGAGGGCTATGGGCTTCCTCTCGACACACCGATTGATGATTTATCTGCAGATATGAAAAAACTGCTTTTTTACGGTGGAGATGGCAGAGTGCTCAAGGTCAGATACAAGGGTCAGAGAGGCGAAGGCGTCTATGACCTTGTATGGAACGGCCTTGTGGACAATGTTGAGCGCCGATACAAGGAGACCTTTTCTGATACGGCAAAGGCAGAGTATGAGCAGTTTATGCGCATTACTCCGTGTACGAGCTGTAAGGGGCAGAGGCTTAAGCCGTCGTCACTTGCCGTTACGGTTGCGGACAAGAACATATATGAGATGACCTCCATGTCTGTTAAGGAGCTTGTGAAGTTCCTTGCTGATATAGAGCTTACAGAGCAGCAGCACTATATAGGAGATCAGATACTAAAGGAAATCCGTGCGAGAGTTGGCTTTTTGCAGCAGGTCGGCCTTGATTACCTCACCCTTACCCGTGGCACGGCAAGCCTTTCAGGCGGGGAAGCCCAGCGAATCAGGCTTGCCACGCAGATAGGCTCAGGACTTGTAGGTGTGGCATATATACTTGATGAGCCAAGTATCGGACTGCATCAGAGGGATAACGACAAGCTGCTTGGTGCACTTATGAATCTTAAGAATCTGGGAAATACGCTCATAGTTGTGGAGCATGATGAGGATACCATGCGTGCAGCGGATTATATCGTGGATGTAGGGCCGGGAGCCGGCTCGCACGGCGGGGAGATAGTGGCAGCAGGCTCATTAAAAGACATCATAAAGTGCAAAAAATCACTCACAGGAGCATATCTGAGCGGTAAAATAAAGATACCGGTGCCACAGGAGAGGCGCAAGCCAAGCGGATATATCACGATAAGAGGAGCCAGGGAGAATAACCTGAAAAATATTGATGTGCAGATACCTCTTGGTATCATGACCTGTGTTACAGGCGTGTCAGGCTCGGGAAAGAGCTCATTGACCAATGAGATACTCTACAAGCATCTGGCCAAATCCTTAAACAGAGCCAGGTGTATCGCAGGTGACCACGACGGTATAGATGGTCTTGAACAGCTTGATAAGGTCATAGACATCGACCAGTCACCGATAGGACGTACACCCCGCTCTAATCCTGCCACATATACAGGCGTGTTTGATATGATAAGAGACCTGTTTGCATCAACATCTGATGCCAAGGCAAAGGGCTATAAAAAGGGCCGTTTCAGTTTCAATGTAAAGGGCGGTCGGTGTGAGGCCTGCGGCGGCGATGGAATCCTTAAGATAGAGATGCATTTCCTGCCGGATGTATATGTGCCGTGTGAGGTTTGTGGAGGCAAACGATATAACAGGGAGACACTCGATGTAAAGTACAAGGGCAAGAGCATATACGATGTTCTTGATATGACAGTGGAGGAGGCACTTGAGTTTTTCAAAAATGTGCCAAAGATCCAGAACAAAATCCAGTCGCTCTATGATGTCGGACTATCCTACGTGAAGCTGGGACAGCCGTCCACAGAGCTTTCTGGTGGTGAGGCACAGCGAATCAAGCTTGCCACAGAGCTTAGCAGAAAGAGCACCGGAAAGACCATATATATACTTGATGAGCCTACCACAGGACTGCACTTTGCAGATGTACACAAGCTTGTGGAGATACTGCGCAGGCTCTCAGACGGAGGCAATACGGTGGTTGTTATCGAGCACAACCTCGACGTGATAAAGACAGCTGACTATATCATAGATATGGGACCTGAGGGCGGAGACGGCGGCGGAACCGTCATAGCGCAGGGCACACCTGAGGAGATATGCGAGGTAAAACAGTCATATACAGGCCGGTTTTTGAAACCATATCTGGAAAAAGACAAGGATAAATTTTAAAATTTTATTAAATATGACCTTTTTCAAAAAAAAAGTTTGAAAAATGGGATTTATTGTATATAATAAGAGAGTGTATGTGTAAATTTAAAGATATGGCAGGAAAGGGGCTATTAAAATGGTCGGATCAGATATCGGAATCGATTTAGGAACAGCAAGTATACTTGTTTATATAAAAGGAAAGGGTGTTGTGTTAAAGGAGCCTTCAGTAGTAGCCTTTGACAGGGACACCAACAAGATTAAGGCAATCGGAGAGGAAGCACGCCTCATGCTCGGAAGGACACCGGGTAATATCGTTGCAGTCAGGCCGCTGCGTCAGGGTGTTATCTCAGATTATACAGTTACAGAGAAGATGATCAAGCACTTCATCCAGAAGGCGCTTGGTAAGAAGAGCTTCAGAAAGCCGCTCGTGAGCGTATGTGTGCCAAGTGGTGTTACAGAGGTTGAGAAGAAGGCCGTTGAGGATGCTACATTTGCAGCAGGAGCCAGAGATGTTAAGATTATCGAGGAGCCAATCGCAGCTGCAATCGGTGCAGGTATTGATATTTCAAAGCCATGCGGAAATATGATAGTAGATATCGGAGGCGGTACATCAGATATAGCAGTTATCTCACTCGGTGGTTCGGTAGTCAGCACATCTATCAAGATAGCCGGAGATGATTTTGATGAGGCAATTGTCAGATACATGAGGAAGAAGCATAACCTTCTCATCGGAGAGAGAACAGCTGAGGATATCAAAATTAAGATTGGTACATGCTACCCTCTCGCACAGCCGGAGACAATTGAGGTAAGAGGAAGAAACCTTGTAACAGGACTTCCAAGGACTATTACAGTCAGCTCAGAGGAGACAGAGGAAGCACTTCGTGAGGCAACTCTTCAGATAGTTGAGGCAGTGCACTCAGTGCTTGAAAAGACTCCACCGGAGCTTGCAGCCGATGTCGCAGACAGAGGAATCGTGCTTACAGGAGGCGGTTCACTGCTCAGAGGTCTTGAGGAGCTTATCGAGGAAAAGACCGGCATCAATACAATGACTGCAGAGCAGCCTATGACATGTGTTGCTATTGGTACAGGAAAGTATGTAGAGTTCCTTGCAGGCAAGAGAGATGAAGAATTCTAGAATATACGTTTTATAACAGGCAGCCGTGAGGGCGATGATATGTCCCTGCATTGCAGGAATGTATTGTCGCTTTTTTGTTAATATTGTTACAAATGGGGATATTACAGTCAGGGGGATTAGTGAACAAAATAAAGGATATTGGGAGAGGCGTAATCAATCTGGTATTTCCACCTCGCTGTCCGGTATGTGATGGTATAATTGGTCCGGTTGAGAGATATATACACAGCAGATGCTGTGAAAAGCTCTTTCCGGTTGAGCAGCCACAGTGTATGCGCTGCGGGAAGCCGGTTTTGTCTGAGCGAAGAGAGTATTGTGACGACTGCGCACGGGCACTCGAGCATCATAGGCAGATGCGGGAAGATGACAGCTACAGGCAGGGCAAGGCGCTTTTTGCATACAAGGGCAGCATAAAGCAGACCATGTACAGGTTCAAGTATTCAAACAGACGTGAGTATGCGGCTTATTTTGCACAGACAGCAATGGAAAGATATTCGGACTGGATACAGAGCTGTGGGATAGATGTTATTATTCCGGTGCCGATGCACCGTAAAAAGATGCGCCAGAGAGGCTACAATCAGGCAGAGTGTTTTGCAAAGGCATTGTCTGAAAAAACAGGCATAAGGATGGCAAAAGGGCTTGTGCGTAGAGTGAAAAATACCAGTCCACTCAAGACAATGGGGTATGTTGAACGCAGAAATTGTCTCGAGGGGGCTTTTCAAGTGGCGGATAGTATTGTACAATATGACCATATACTAATAGTAGATGATATATATACTACAGGCAGTACGGCAGAGTCGATTGGGCACGAGATAGCAAAGAAATGTCTCGGTCGTGTATATGTGCTGTGTATTTGCATAGGACAGGGAAGTTAGGAGGGTTTTATCAGATGAGAATATCTAATTGTAAGGGCTGTGGCAGAATATTTAATGTACTGTCAGATGAGCAGTACTGCCCGAACTGCCAGAAAAAAATGGATGAGAAATTTGATATAGTAAAGAGATTTGTTGAGGATAATCCAAATGTGCCGGTTGAGACAGTGGCCAAGGAGACCGATACATCCATGAAGCAGATAAATAGGTGGATACGTGAGGAAAGGCTTTCGTTTTCACCGGATTCATCATATGGTATACCATGCGAGAACTGTGGCAGGATGATACGTACAGGTAGATTTTGTGATGAGTGCAAGACTAAGCTCACAAACACACTACGCAGTGCCCTTGACACACCAAAGAGCCAGGATAGGCAGCTGTGGCAGCAGGATGACAAAAACCGTATGAGATATAACAGGTAAGAGGATGATTTATGATAAACGAAGAAAAAGTAAGGGAACTGTTTAATATTGCTCTTTGTGACAGCAAAAGCGATGACAGCCGTGTGCAGAAACAGTCCGCAAGCTACTACGGATGGGACTATATATGGAAAGAGGGCTTAAAAAGCTTCTTCACAGGTACATTCGCATTTGCAGGGCTTGTTGTGATGTGGGTTGCTGTCAATGCAGCAGAGCTTTTGGACAGAATCAATAAGCTTGATTTTAAGGCAATAGGTGTCACAATAGGCATACTGTATATTGCGTTTATGGCGGTTTACATTTTTGTCACAATTATGGTGTATACTGCAAGATATAAGGCCGGCAGAAGAGAAGTGCGCAAATACGCAAATCACCTGAAGGCAGTGGGCAGAATATATTCCCGTGAGGAAAAGATTAAGCGTTAGGGAGGCTTTATGAACAAGTTACTGGAAATTAAGGATAAGGCAGTCAAATTTTGCGGTGAGTATGAGCACTTTATACTTCCGGTTGTGAGATTTGCCGTTGCATTTATCGCATTTATAACAATAGATTTGAATATCGGCTATATGGCGAAAATCAGCTCGATGCTTGTGGCACTGCTTTTAGCGCTTGTGTGTGCACTGCTTCCGGTGAATGCAATACTCTGGATTGCTTCGATTATGATACTTTTAGATATGTATGCGCTGTCCATAGAGGTTTGTGCTATCACATTTGTACTTTTTTTAGTACTGTATTTTGTCTATTTTCGTTTTGCACCGAAGGATGGCATGCTAGTGATACTCACACCTATATGCTTTCAGCTTCACATACCATCTGTTATGCCGGTTGCAGCAGGTCTTTTAAGAAGAGCTTATTCGGTTGTTGCAATAATATGTGGCACACTGCTGTACTATTTCTTTGATGGAATCAGACAGAATGCATCAGCGCTTGCAGAGGTGGTAGATAAAAAGGGGCAGAGCACTACAAAGCTCAATGTGACAATGGGACAGCTTCTTGACAACAAAGAGATGTTTATAGTTATGGCAATCTTTGTTATCACCACGCTGGTGGTGTATCAGGTCAGACGATTGAAAATCAACAATTCATGGACTGTTGCTACCATAGCAGGAGGGCTCATACAGTTGGTTGCACTTGTTGTTGCTTATCTGGTGCTCGGACTGCCGGAGAAGATAATCTGGCTTGTGCTCAGCACTGTAGCTGCTATTTTTGCAGGTGTTGTCATACAGTTTATATTTATGAATCTTGACTATGCACGTACAGAAAACGTACAGTTTGAGGATGATGAATATTATTATTACGTCAAGGCAGTTCCAAAGAAGATGATTGCCAAGGAGGAAAAGGTTGTAAAGCACTTTGGCAATACAGGAAGCCTTGGAAAGAAGATTCCGAGACATAATCAGGAAAATATCAGCAAAGAGGCTATTGCAAAAGATCTCGAAATAGACGAAAATATATTTGAGGATGACAAATAGTTACATAGTATAAGAGAAAGGAGGGCGCTATGGATAATGTGAGTGGTGTATTGATACGCTTCAAGGATCAGTTCCTTACATTCACAAATGTGCCGGGCATCAAAATCGGTGTGATAGACATTATAGAGATACTTATTATTTCAGTGCTCTTCTATCATATACTTTTGTGGATAAAGACCACGAGGGCATGGAATCTATTCAAGGGCCTTATTATCATACTGTTGTTTGTGCTTGTTGCAGCATTGTTCCAGATGGATACAATACTGTGGCTTGCTGAGAAACTCTTTAATATAGGTCTCGTGGCACTTGTTGTTATTTTTCAGCCTGAGCTTCGAAATGCCTTGGAGAATATTGGTGGAAAGACCTTTTTGGGTGATTTTTTCAATACCGGCAGAGGCGAGATTGAGAAATTCTCCGACAAGACAATCGATGAGCTGGTGCGTGCATGCTTTGCGATGGGCAGAGTAAAGACAGGAGCACTAATAGTCATGGAGGATGAGATAAATCTGGGAGAGTATATCAGAACAGGAATAGATGTGGATGCCATACTTACAAGTCAGCTCCTCATCAATATTTTTGAGAAAAATACACCGCTTCATGACGGAGCGGTTATCGTGCGTGGCAACCGTGTGGTGTCAGCTACATGTTACCTTCCGCTATCAGACAGCCTGTCACTCTCGAAGGATTTGGGAACCAGACACCGTGCAGCGGTCGGAGTCAGCGAGGTAAGTGATTCGCTTACTATCGTAGTTTCAGAGGAGACAGGAGCAGTTTCTACAGCATACAAGGGGCAGATTGAGCACGATATAGATGCCGATCATCTACGCACACAGCTTAAGCTTCTGCAGAACAGACATAGGGAGCCGGGTAAGTTTGAATTAATTAAAAGGAGGTTTAAGAATGGGAAAGAAGCTTCTAAAAACCTTCACAAATAATATAGGCTTTAAAATACTCGCGATAGCATTTGCATTTATACTCTGGCTTGTGGTCTACAATCTCAATGACCCGGTCAAGACAAAGACATTTACCACAACAGTCACCGTCACAGGCCGTGATACGGTTGTTGAAAAGGGGCTATGGCCTACCATCAAGGATTCGGAAAAGACCATCAGTTTTTCGGTATCAGGTAAGAGAAGCTATCTGAACGAGCTTGATGATTCCGATTTTTACGCAAATGTCGACCTTGCAAATATCATAGTAGATAAGGATGATACGAATAAGGCAAGCGTAAAGGTAGATATTGGATGCACCAAGTACAGACATTCGATTACCTTCAACGGTGGAGACCATATGCTCCCGCTTTCAGTTGAAAAATATATGCAGAAGCAGTTTGAGGTAAAGGTATCAGTGGTTGGAAGTCTCTCAGGTGCTAAAGCACTGGGAAACAAGCCACAGGCAAATCCAAAGGTAGTAAAGATCGGAGGTCCTGAGTCAGTTGTTTCAACTATAGCATCGGCTAATGTAAATATAAAGGTCGATGACAATACCATAATATCAGATAATCAGATAACTGATCGCGGTGATCTCACTCTGATTGATGATAATGGCGATGAGATAGATATATCAAAGCTTGATGTGGACAGCCAGTATCAGTCTATAGCAGTGACAGTTGATGTCTTAAGTACCAAGGAGGTACCTATCAAGTGTACTACGACAGGCTCACCGGCAGGAGGAAAGAGCGTGCTCGGAGTAGAACTATCAGAGGAGTCTGTAATGCTCAAGGGTAATGCAGAAGCATTGAACAATATCACATCTATAGATGTGGGCCCAATCGATATATCGGGCGCAACAGACGATATAAGTACATCTGTTGACCTGACAGGATATCTGCCGGATGGAGTTTTTATAGTGAACTCATACAAGACAAAGCTCAGTATAGATATAAAGGTTGAAACAAATGCGACTTCAACCATGACGCTGAACAGCTCCAATATCACATATGACGGACTGGAAGATGGATATACGCTTACATTTGTAACAGATAAGAGCAGTGTCGTAGTAAGCGGCACCCAGTCTGATATAGATACGCTTTCGGGAACTACACTGAAGGGTAAAATTGATGTGACAGGCCTTGATGCAGGTACACATACAGTGACGGTAAAGCCAAATCTGGATGAGACCAAGTACACATGGGGCGAGATAAAGGTTCAGATAGTTATCGGAAGGAAAGGTGACGGAGGCGGCACAACGGGAACTGATGGTACAGGAACAGCCTCGGGCTCAATAACAGGCGGTACAACATCAGGCAACACCGGATCAGGCAGCACCGGCGCAGGTGGTTCATCATCAGCTGGTACGTCATCGGGCAGCACATCGTCAGGAAACACCGGAAATAACGGCTCTGACAGTTCATCACATTGATAGATATATAACCGAAAAGAGGTAATAAAAGTGGTAGCACAAAAAATAATAATCAAGAATCCTACCGGATTACATTTACGTCCGGCCGGCAATCTCTGCAAAGAGGCAATGAAATTTAAATCAAAGGTAACATTTATATATGACGAGAAAAATGTAGCTAATGCAAAGAGTGTACTTTCAGTGCTTGGAGCATGCATAAAGTCAGGCGATGAGATAGAGCTTATCTGCAATGGCGAGGATGAGAGTGAGGCGCTTGAATATCTTATACAGTACATCAAGGATGGACTCGGAGAGTAGTACACAAGGAAACAGGTATACATGGAGAAACATATATGGAGAAGCTTTTAACCATAGTCGTTCCGGCTTACAATGTTGAAAAGTATATAAAGAACTGTCTTGACTCGTTTATAGATTTGTCTGTGCTCAGAAGTCTGGAGATACTCATAGTGGATGATGGTTCCACAGATTCCACAGCCAGCCTGGCACATACCTACGAGCAGAAATATCCATACAGCTTCAAGGTGCTCTCTAAGGAGAACGGAGGCCATGGATCTACCATCAACTATGCGATACCGCGTGCAACAGGAAAGTATTTCAAGGTGGTGGATGGTGATGACTGGCTGGACAAGAGCCTTCTGCCACAATTTGTACAGCTTTTGAAGCACACGCACTCGGATGTCATATCCAATGACTTCAACCTGGTGGATGATAGGACAAAGAAGGTCACAAAGCGCAGAAAGGCAGTGTCCAACTCTTATCACTACAACAGGGAGTGGGGCTTTGCTGAGGCAGTCATGGACCCGCTGATCACTATACATTCCATGACCATCCGTACTGATGTATTGCAGAAGAATGATATTCGTGTGGATGAGCACTGCTTCTACGAGGATCAGGAGTATATACTCTACCCTATACCATACTGCACAAGCATCACGTTTTCACCTCTGCCGCTGTATCAGTACAGACTTGGAAGGAGTGGTCAGAGCGTGGACATAAAGATGATGATCAAGCGTCATGACCAGCATCTTAAGGTGCTTGATGCGCTGTTTGAGTACAACAACGTGCACGGCAATCTGCAGACCTACAAGAAGCAGTACCTTGAGCGCGGCATAGCCGAGGCAGTCGATGATGAGTACCAGATATTTCTGGCAAAGGGCAATGATACAAGAAACGTTGAGCAGATGAAGAAGTTTGACGAGATGCTGCGTGAGGAGCACCCGGGAGTGTACCAGGCGTGCAGCAGGAAGAGCGTCTGGATGCTTAGAAAAACAGGTTTTAAGATATTTCCGATGGCAGCATGGGTCTATAGCAGACTACGTGGTAATTAATTTCATGAATAGGCGTTAATGAGTATGCAATACTCTTTTTAATAATAGTAATCAGGACGGATAGAACAGTTAATGAGTAAAATATTATCAATCATAATACCAACATATAATGCAGAAAAGTTTCTGAATAAGGGGCTGTCGTCATTTCTGGTATGCAGGGATACAGATGCACAGACAGCACAGCACAACTGTAAAATGGCAACGGAGGGCCGCTTTGAGGAAATAGATATTGACAAGGCTATACTCGATAAGCTTGAGGTGATAGTCGTAAATGACGGCACACCTGACAGAAGTGTTGAAGTGGCGCAGAAATTTGTGGACTGGTATCCGGATACCTTTGTCATAGTAAATAAAACAAATGGTGGACACGGTTCTGCAATCAACACAGGCGTGGAGCATGTGAGAGGAAAGTATTTAAAGGTGGTCGATGCGGATGACTGGGTAGATACGCTTGCGCTAAAGCACCTGGTTGAATATCTCGAGCATGTAGATTCGGATGCGGTGATACAAAGCTTCAGGTATTATGACATATCAAAGGATGAGTACAGACCGGCAGATGTGAGTGTGCCTGATTTTACAAGAGAGTACAATTTAAAGGATATAGTAAACATGTGGGATGATGTATTTGATGGACTATCATTTCACGGAGTGATATATAACACAGGGTTCTATAAAGCACTTGGATATAAGCTCACAGAGCATGTATTTTACGAAGACCAGGAGTATGCAACCGTTCCGTTTTCGTATGCAAAAACTGTCAGATTTATTCAGGAAGAGTTGTATGTATACAGAGTTGGAGATGTAAATCAAAGTGTTTCAGCAGCGAGTCAGGTGAAGCGTCTTCCGGATCTGGAGCAGGTTATATTTAATATACTTGAGGCAGAGAAGAGCTTTGCAAAAATGCCACAAGGTGGAAAGGAACACTTTATCAGAAAGACGTCGGGCATAATCACAAGCTATTATCAAATAGCTTTGATAAAAAATACCGACAGACAATCCGGCAGAGCGATAGTAGAGCAGTTTAACATGAAACTCGCTCAAAAAAGTGCACTTATGTATGAGGCAGTACAGCGTAAATATAAAGTATTTCGTATGTTTAATAAGCTGCATGTGAGCAACAGCTTTTACGAGAATCAATTTGCAAAGCTGCTTGAGTTTGCAAAAAGGGTTGGCAGAGCAGACAGACTATACAGAAAATAATACTGACTACCATTGTCAAATATGGTGACAGACAGCGATATAAGTGGAAATTAACATATAGAAACAGGAATTAGATAGGATATGGAAACAGAAAATAAAAAGATACTATCAATAATAATACCGACATATAATGCGGCAAAGTTTTTGGATAAAGGGTTATCATCATTTATTATTGATGATAACTCTCTTTTAAATATGCTGGACATTGTTGTTGTAAATGACGGCTCTACCGATAATAGTGTAGAAATCGCGCAAAAATATGTAAATAAATATCCTGACGTGTATCGGATACTGAATAAAGAAAACGGTGGTCATGGCTCGGCAATTAATGAAGGCGTAAAAATAATAAAAGGAAGCTATTTTAAGGTAGTAGACGCTGATGACTGGGTAAACACTGATGTGTTGAAAGAAACTATCTGTTATCTTAGAGATAATGAAAATAAACATGAGAATTTCGCAGATGCAGTGCTGATGAGCTACAGGTCATATGTGCTGCAGAGAGAAAATACTGATGAGTATCCATACGACGATAAATATATAACAAAAAATGGTGGACCATATAATGCAGGATATGTGGACGAGCATCTGTATGATTTCTGGTGGGGGCTGAGCCTGCATGGGGTGATATATAATACGCAGTTTTATAGAAATACAGGACTGACACTCTCTGAGGGGGTATTCTACGAGGATCAGGAGTTCTCAATAATCCCAATGGCATATGCCGAAAGTATCTATGCATATGATAAGGCACTTTATGAGTATAGAGTCGGTGACGTAAATCAGAGCGTTTCGATAGAAAGCTCACTGAAGAGGCTTGACCATTATGAGAATGTTATCATGAGGCTGATTGAGGCAGGCCGGGATGCGGAGCACTTTAGTATAGGCGGAAAGCAGCTGTGGTTTGATAAAACAAGCAAATTTATCAACGACTATTTGCAGCTTTGCCTGATTAGGAACACTGATAAAAAACAGCTTAGAAAAAGGATGAAGCTGTTTGTCAGTCAAATCGAAAAAAAGAATACAGATATGTATAAATGTGTAAATAAGAATTATAAAGTATTTTGTGCGTTGAATAAAATGCATATGAGCGATAAGGTTTATCAGAACTATTTTATACGCCTGTTACATATTGTGCGTCATTAGGAAGCTTTTTTGTTATCATAATGATGAATAATGTGTCTAAATAACCGGAAAATATGTGACAAATCTCACTTGAGGCATATATAAGAAAGTGATAAAATATGGTGCTGTGAGAATAATATAAAATTAAGATAAAGAGGACAAAGATGAAGAAGAAAAGTATAAAACTCCTGGTAGTTTTGGCCTGTGTGCTTATGGCATTGGGAATGGCAGGCTGTGGAAAGAAAGCATACAAGACATTCCCTGAAAAGTACAAGCTTGCATCAGTTGATGTAGGTGGAATGACTGCTGACGAGGCAAAGAAAGCCATAAAGACTGCAGTAGGCAAGTATAAGATATCAGTGAAGCTTGACGATGCATCATTTGATATGACAGCTAAGGATTTGGGACTCAAGTACAATGACAAAGCAGATCTTCAGGAACTGATAAATGCGGCCAATAAGGATAAGAAACCGGAAAAGCAGGTGAAGCTTTTTAAAATGGATAAGTCTGATGAGCTGGAGACTGCTCTTGTAGACTCTTATATCACTGCAAAAACACAGTCACAGTCTGATGCTACGGTACAGAGTGATACGGATGCAGAGGCAAATGATGACGAACAAAAGAAGGCTGAGGCAGACACACAGACCTTTGATATAAGATCAATTGTGCCATATCGTGCTACAATAGCATACAATGCAGAGGCTGGACAGTTTGAGGGTGTTGACGGTGTATCGGGAGATGCACCTGTATATGACAATGCAGCTACAAATCTGACAAGCGCTGTAAAGGAGCTGAAGGATAAGGTAGAGCTTACATCTGCAACAGGATATGTTGATGGAGAAAAGGCTGCGGACAGCGAGCTGGTAAAGAAGGCATTAAAAGAAGCCAATGCATATCTTGATGTGACGGTGACATGTAATTTCACACCGGCAACAGGTGAAGCAGCTACAGAGGCTGTAGGAAAGGATCAGATAGCCCAGTGGCTTATAGTGGGCAATGACGGATTGTCAGTTTCACTTGATGGTGAGAATATGGCTACATACTGTACAGAGCTTGCAAAAAAGCATGATGTGTCAAAGAAGAAAACAGGTCAGTTTAAGACTACAGGCGGAAGTATAATAAATGTGCCTGTTACATCATCAGGACAGACTGTAGATGGAAACAAGCTGTATGAGGCGATTGCTGAGGCAATAAACAATAAAAAGTCTGCAACAGTGGAAGCAGTTTACAGTGAGGCAAAGGAAGAAGAAACAGGTGAATATGTCACATATGGTGGCAATTACTGTGAAGTGGATCTTACCAACCAGATGGTATATGTATACAAGAATGGAGAGCTTGTTGTATCAAGTCAGTGTGTTACAGGATGTATTTCAAAAGGTCATGGAACACCTACCGGAGTGTATTCTATCTTCTCAAGAGATAAGGACAGATACTTAAGGGGAGACGGATATAAGTCATGGGTTAATTTCTTTATACCATTCAATGGTGGAATTGGATTCCATGATGCTTCGTGGAGAAGTACCTTCGGTGGAAATATCTACATGTACAGCGGCAGCCATGGCTGCATAAATATGCCTTATTCAGCTGCGAAGAAGCTATATGAGAATGTGACATTAGATGAAAAAGTAATTGTATATGGTGGTGTTGACAAGGTGGCCGGCAAAGCGCAGAGTTTTGGCGGAGCTGGCTCTTATAATGTGACAGAGGGTGACGGAGCATTCAATCTCGGTGTGACAGCAGAGGATAATGCAAAGCTCACATACTCAAGTGATAATGAGGGTGTAGTGAGAGTGGATGAGAACGGTAATGTGACGATAGTAGGTGTCGGAACTGCAACAATCACTGTCAAGTCTGAGGCTACTACAAGCTATAAGGCCGGCAGCAAGACAATTACAATCACTGTAAATGCAAAGCCACAGCCAAATCAGACACCATCTGTGACAATAGGTTGCGGTAATAAAACTGTAACAGAGGGAGATGCACCATTTTCTCTGGGAGCAAGTGCTTCAAACGGAGCAGGGCTTTATTACAAGTCAAGTGATCCATCGATTGTATCGGTGGATGCTGCCGGAAATGTGACTATCCACAGGGCTGGTAGCGTACAGATTACAGCTATAGCAGGTGAAATGGCAGGCTGGAATAGCGCAAGCAGTTCAATAACCGTAACAGTAAATCCAAAACCACAGCCACAGCCGGTGGCACCGACTGAACCATCAGAACAGCCACAGCAGAACTAGAACAGCAACAATAGAACAGGAACAAATAAAATATAGCAAATGAAAATACAATAAAGAAAAGTGCCGGAAACGGCACTTTTCTATTATATGGCATAATTATTTACAAAATATGACATATTCTTAATACTTTTTTTGTGACTTCTAAAAATAGACAAAAGAAATGAAGTGTAGTAATATAGCATAGGATTAAACCGAAAAATAATGTTACAATATGTAAAGGGTAGGAAAATGGAAAACAACGAACCAATAAGAGATCAGGAAATTGAAATCGATTTAGTAGCGCTGTTTCACGAATTAGTGAAGCACTGGAAGGCACTTGTGGCATCAATGGTGCTTCTTGCAGCAGTATTTGGATTATACTCCAAGATTACTTTTGTACCGGAGTATGAGGCATCTGCAGAGATGTATGTACTGAGCAAGTCAACATCTATCACCAGTCTTGCTGATATTCAGGTAGGCTCGAGTCTGACAAACGACTATGAGTACGTTATCACAGGCAGGACAGTTTTATCACAGGTAATTGACAATCTGGATATGGACGAGACATACGAGCAGCTCAGTAAGAGGGTTTCGATAGAGAATCCGACAGATACACGTGTGCTCAAGATTGTGGTTACAGACACTGATTTAGAAGCTTCAAAAACAGTGGCAGATGAGATTGCAAAAGTTTCATCACAGTATATCGCTGACAATATGGATCAGTCACAGCCAAAGATTATCCAGACAGCATATGCTTCAAAGACACCGGTGAATAATAATATCCTTAAGAATACAGTTATCGGTGCTGTACTCGGACTGTTTCTTGCTGCCGGCATAGTTGTACTTGGATACATGCTTGACGATACAATTTCCAATGCAGATGATATGGAGGCCAGAACAGGCCTCAAGGTGCTTGCATCACTTCCTGTTGATGAGGCAGAGTATGATGGAGCAAAGTCAAAGAGAAGAAAAAACAAAAAAAAACAGTCATCTAAATCAGACGATAGCAAGAGTAAGAAGAGGGCAATTTAATGGAAACAGTAGTTATTAATCAGATAAAAGACCAGAGCTATACAATGAAGGAGTCTCTTCGAGCTCTTAAAACAAGCATCAGTTTCAGTGGAAAGGGTGTGAAGTCCATCCTCTTTACCAGCAGCTTGCCTAATGAGGGAAAGACAACCGTAGTTATGGATCTGGCTCGTTCGATGGCGGACTCTAAGAAGTCAGTCCTTGTAGTAGATACCGATATGCGTAAGTCAGTCCTTGTAGGACGAATCAGAGCGAAGCTGGAGAGCGGTGGAAAGATATACGGACTCTCACATTATCTCTCAGGTCAGGTATCTTTGGACAAAGTGATATATGCGACAAACATCAAGGGTGTGTTCATTCTTTTTGCAGGACATGAGGTACCAAATCCTACGGAGCTTCTTGAGACAGAGGAGTTTAAAGAGCTTATCGAGTTTGGAGAGAAGAACTTTGACTATGTGCTTGTCGATACTCCTCCTACAGGAGCTGCGATTGATGCGGCCGTAGTTGGTAAGAATGTAGACGGAGCAGTAATAGTTGCTGCCCAGAATGCTACAAGCAGCCGTGCAATCATCAATACAAAGCGTACACTTGAGGACTCAGGCGTCAAGATTCTTGGAGCTGTGCTCAATAAGTGCAGGTTTGAGGAGTCTAAGTATGGTCATTACTATGGAAACTATTATGGTAATTATTATGGCAATTATTATGGCAGGGACGATGACGAAAATTAGCAGGCACAGACATATATGAATGACGGAGAATAGTGCAGATGAAAAAAAAGAAAAATATAATTATTACGGCAGTAATGATTGTACTTATTGCTATTATAGCGATAATACTTGTAAAGATTAACAGCAGTAATGTTAAGAATAAAGAAGCCAAAGACATAAAGCCGGGTACAGAGGCAGTTAAGACAAAAGCCGATACTCAGACTGAGGATGACAACATTACAGACAAATCAGGCATAGAGGAATTTGCACTATTTGGTGTTGACAGCCGCTCAGATCAGCTTGATAAAGGAACACGTTCCGATTCCATTATGATTGTCAGGGTTGATCATGATGCTAAGAAAATCCGCATGGTATCTATTTTCAGAGACTGTATGATGAATATTGATGGTCATGGATACCAGAAGGTGACACATGCACATGCGTTTGGCGGACCGGAGCTTGCAGTAGATACACTTAACAAAAATCTGGACTTAGACATAAAGAATTATGTTACAGTCAATTTCAATACAGTCGGTGAAATTATAGATGAGGTAGGAGGCATTGTACAGGATATTGATGCATCTGAGGCAAAGGTGATAAACGGATATATTGATGAGGTCAATAAGATTCGTGGAACAAGCTCATCCCATATTGATTCAGCCGGCACATATACACTGGATGGAACTCAGGCAGTTGCGTATTCCAGAATACGTTATACAGCTGGAGGAGACTATAAGCGTGCTGAAAGACAGAGAACAGTGCTGTTCAAGGTTTTTGAATCAGCTAAGCAGATGAATACAGCGGCAAAGATTAAGATGGTATCAGACCTGATTGGACATGTCAACACTAACTATAATACTGATGAGATTCTTTCAGTATTTAAAAATCTTGCAGACTATACAGTAGAGGATTCGACGGCGTATCCACAGGTGTTCTATGGTGGAAAGGTCGATGGTGCATGGGTTGAGGTGCCGACTACACTTGCAGACATGGCTACAGGAGTGCATCAGTTCCTTGAAGGTGATACAGGCTATACTCCTAGTGCAACTGTAAACGAATACAGCAGTGCATTATCAGGAAAAGTAAGCGGACCTAATAACGATTTAACAAACACAAATTTTGGGGATTAAATATGAACTTCAGACAAAATGGAGATAAGTACCTCATCACAATAGAAGTAATTGCACTGATAGTTGTGCTGGTATTTGGAGCAGTGCATTTTGTGATGCCGGGGAATAAGTCGAATAAGAAAATAACAGAAAGCCAGCAGGAGACACAGAATCCTACTCAGGAGACGGATGGAACTAAGCAGGTACAAGTTGATGGACAGCAGACAGCACCGGCATTTACTCCGTCAGATTCTGTCAAGACGAAGCTGTCTTCTATGACAACAGAGGAAAAGGTAGCTCAGCTATTCATTACGAGACCTGAGGAGATTACAGGTGTATCAGAGTTCACTCAGGCCGGTAACAAGACAAAGGCAGCTATTGGTACATATCCTCTTGGTGGTTTTGTTTTCAGACAGGAAAATTTTTCAGGAGAGGCTGCAGTTACAAAGATGATGAGCAGTCTGCAGTCATTTTCGCAGGAGCGACTGGGCGTGAATCTGTTTCTTGCAATTGATGAAGAAGGTGGAGAAAGACTTCCTCTTGCTTCAGCTAATGGATATGAGGCACAGCAGGCACCATCACAGCTTGGAGATGCTGACGCAGCGGGCAGCAGTGCAGGAAAGATAGGCTCATATATGGCTACCAATGGCCTTAATATGAATTTTGGGCCGACAGCGGATATAGCATATGGTGATAATGCAGATAACGATACATATGCATTTGGCAGCGAGTCAGCGACTGTAGGTGACTGTGTTGCAGCACAGGTAAGCAGCTATAATAGTGCAGGAATCAATTCTGTAGCAAAGAGCTTTCCCGGAAAAGGAAAGGCTACTACAGATTCAGCGACAGGAATGCTCTGGATGACAGATAAGCTGGAAGATCTTGAGGCATCTGATTTTGTGCCATATCAGAAGGCAATTGAAGCAGGTGTTCCGGCAGTCATGATGGGAAATGTGATTTGCCAGAGTGTGACAGGAGAGGAAACCACGCCATGCTCTACATCAGCAGGTGCCGTAAACTATATGAGAACTACCATGGGCTTTAATGGCCTTTTGATTACAGATGATTTATCAGATGCATCTCTTAATAAGGTATGTACACAGGATGAGGCGGCTGTGGCAGCTGTTAAGGCAGGAATGAGCATGCTTTATGTTTCAACAGGCTTTGAGAGCAGCTATAATGCAGTGCTGTCTGCAGTTAACAGTGGTGAGATACCGGCAGAAAAATTAGATGATGCAGTTGGAAGAATTCTAACAACAAAAGGAATTTAATATATGCAAATAAAAGTAAATCCGTTATACTATAGAGTATAGCGGATTTTTGTTATATATTTTGTATATTTAAAGGAGAATTGTTGATATGTCAAATTGTTTCAATCCGGCAAATATTCTTTTGCCAAACGATGGTATAGATATGGAAAAATGGTCAGTTATCGCCTGTGACCAGTTCACAAGTCAGGCTGATTATTGGGATGCTGTGGAAAAGTATGTGGGCGATGCTCCGTCAACACTTAATGTGGTATTCCCTGAAATATATCTGGGAACAATTGCGAAACAGGAGAATGATTGCAATTCGTCAGGGGATGGTGTCAAAAATGACAAAGAAACCGGCAGAAAAACAAAATATGCTTCAATGACTGATGATGAGAGAATCAAATATATTAATACCACTATGGATACATATCTCACAGATGGAACCCTAAAGCAAGCGGTGGCAGATGGCTATGTGCTTGTTGAGCGTACTACGGAGTCAGGGGTGCGTCTTGGAATAGTAGGACTTATTGATCTGGATGACTATGATTTCGACCCGAAAAAGAAGACTCTCATCAGAGCAACAGAGGGAACAGTAATCTCACGTATACCTCCGAGAGTGAAAATAAGAGAGAATGCAGCTATTGAGCTGCCACATGTTATGCTGCTTGTTGATGATCCTATAGACAGACAAAAGATTGATGGTTGCCAGGGTGCTTCACAGGAAGATGCAGTAAATATAGCAGCTGTAAAGCATGGAATAATCGAGTATGTGTATGCCATCAGGGACACTCTTCGTAAGCTTTACGATACAGAGCTCATGCAGGGAGGCGGACATATCCGCGGCTATGCTGTCGAGGGTGAGGCAGCAAGGCAGGTGACAGAGGCATTTGCAGCAAAACAGAATAGCTGTGGAGGCTTTTTATTTGCAGTAGGTGATGGAAACCATTCCCTTGCAACAGCGAAGACATGCTGGGAAAATATCAAAAAATCAGGAAAATTCACAGAGGAGCAGTTGAAAACTCATCCTGCAAGGCATGCTCTTGTGGAAATCTGTAATCTGCACAGTGAGGCGCTTGAGTTTAAGCCTATTCACAGACTGCTTACAAATGTTGATGTAAAGGACATGCTGTCGTTTTTCGAAGCTGAAATCACAAAACAAGGACTTGCGAGCACTGAGGGCGATGAGATAGTATTTGAGTATGTTGAATCAGGCGCTACCGAAATAAAGAATTCCGGAATTAATATCACAAATAGAGGTGACCGCCTCCCGGTTGAGATACTCCAGGGTATTTTAGACAAGTATCTTGAGACACATGACAATGTGGAAATAGACTATATCCATGGTGATGAGGCACTTCACGGACTGGTTAGGGAGACTAATGGATGTGGAATCTTTCTTCAGTCGATAGACAAGAGCACATTGTTCCCTGCAATAAATGCGGGCGGGGTGCTTCCTAGAAAGACATTCTCAATCGGAGAAGCGAATGAGAAGAGATATTATATGGAGTGTCATAAGATATCTTTGTAGCTTTGATTTATATACATATGTTAATTTTATCATATTTATAAACAATTGATTTTATGAAGTCGAATAATTTAACAAATAAGCTTATTTTACTACACAAACACATTTATTAAGTGTATAATATAAGAAAAATTTATTCACAAGGGGACAACAATGGGAAAATACTTTGGAACAGACGGCTTCCGTGGAGAGGCCAATGTCAATTTAACAGCAGAGCACGCATATCAGATTGGTAGATTTTTGGGCTGGTATTATGGAGAGCTTAAGAAGCAGAAGCAGCTCGACGAGCCGGCGAAGATAGTAATAGGAAAGGATACAAGACGTTCAAGCTACATGTTTGAGTACTCCCTTGTATCAGGACTTACAGCATCGGGAGCAGATGCATATCTATTACACGTTACCACAACTCCATCAGTGGCATATGTAGCAAGAACCGATGATTTTGACTGTGGTATCATGATTTCGGCAAGCCATAATCCATACTATGACAATGGAATCAAGCTTATCAACAGCAATGGAGAGAAGATGGATGAGGAGACAATTCTCCTTGTCGAGGACTATATAGACGGCAAGCTGCGCCTGTTTGGTCAGGAGTGGAAGGAATTGCCTTATGCACATAAGGATGCTATCGGATGTACAGTTGACTATGTAGCAGGCCGTAACCGTTACATGGGATACCTCATATCGCTTGGTGTCTACTCATTCAAGGGCATGAAGGTAGGTCTTGACTGTGCCAACGGAAGCTCATGGAACATGGCAAAGTCTATTTTTGAGGCACTTGGAGCAAAGTGCTATGTCATCAACAATGAGCCAAACGGTCTAAACATCAACAATAATGCAGGCTCTACACATATCGAGGGCTTACAGAAGTACGTGGTGGACAATGGTCTTGATGTAGGCTTCGCATACGATGGAGATGCAGACAGATGTCTCTGTGTAGACGAACTGGGCAATGTAATCACAGGAGACCATATCCTCTACATATATGGAAAGTACATGAAAGAGAGAGGAAAGCTTGATAACAATACTGTTGTCACAACTGTTATGTCAAACTTTGGACTCTATAAGGCCCTTGATGAGCTTGGAATCGGCTACGCAAAGACTGCAGTAGGTGATAAATATGTATACGAGTACATGCAGCAGAACGGCTGCCGCATCGGCGGAGAGCAGTCAGGACATATCATCTTCTCTAAGTATGCATCAACAGGTGATGGTATCCTTACCAGCCTTAAGATGATGGAGGTCATGATGGCGAGAAAACAGAAGATGAGCCAGCTCTGTGAGGGGCTTAGTATCTACCCACAGGTACTTCAGAATGTGCGTGTGGCTGACAAGGCCGAGGCACTTGCAAATCCTGAGGTTCAGGCGGCTGTCGACCAGGTTACTGCAGAGCTTGGCGATACAGGACGTATACTTGTGCGTGAGTCGGGTACAGAGCCTGTTATCCGTGTCATGGTTGAGGCAGAGAGCGAGGAAATCTGTCAGAAATATGTGGATATGGTTGTTGCAAAATTAAAATAAAGGTTAATGCCAAAGATAATACACGTAATATACAAAAGCTGTGTGAGAATATCATGCAGCTTTTGCTGTTATCAGGGTTCATAAATGAGTGAATTAAGATAAATTAAGTGGATATAATTTAATCTGTAGAGAGAATAGTAATTAAATTCTGCCGGAGGAAATAGTCTATGCCTGAAATCTTAATTATTTTTATATTATGTGCCGGTATTATTGTAATTGGCATAATATTGTGTATAATTATTAAAGTGAGTCATATGTCTGATGACGAACAGAAAAAGGACGATGAACGACAGCTGGAGTTCATTCGTGCCTACAAGGAGCATAAAAAAGGACATTGAGTTTAAAGGATTATATAATAAGAGACATACAGGAAAAGTTCAAATATCTTCCGTCAGCGGTATATTTGGCTTTAATCTGCATTGCGATGTATATTTTTGTGTGTCTGCTGCGATATCTTTTCACAATGAGAGAGGTATCACAGGCAGATGAGAGAAGAAAAAAGATAGTGGGCAAAATCTGGCATATGATGTTCTGCGGTACCTTTGTGGCTTATATGTATACGCTTATAATGATAGTGTATTATTCAAGGGAGCCGGGAAGCAGAACCGGCGTTGCCGATATGGTGCTGTGGAGCACATGGGGCATGACACTTCAGATGCACGCTTATTTTATAGAAAATATAGTATTGTTTATACCATTTGGGCTTTTGTTTCCACTGGTTTTTAAAAATTGGATGAGATGGTTTACAATACCTGTTGGTGCTTTTATAAGCGCAGCAATTGAGTATACGCAGCTGGTTACCGGCAGGGGATATTGTCAGCTTGATGATTTTGTGACAAATACGGCAGGATCAGCAATCGGATTTTTTATTTATTTGATATTATATGCAGGGTGGCTTATATGGAAAAAAATAAGATAAGCATTGTGGTGCCATGCTTTAACGAGAAAGAGGCTCTGCCTCTTTTTTATAATAAAATAACCTGGGTACTGAATCAGATGAGTCAAGCGAGTGAGACATCGGGATTGTCATATGAGCTGATTATAGTGGATGACGGCTCCATGGATGGTACGCTTGATGTTGCAAAGGAGCTTGCCACAAATGATTCCGGTGTGAAATACATATCATTTTCGCGTAATTTTGGCAAGGAGGCAGCCATGTATGCAGGCTTGCAGCATGCGGTGGGTGAATATGTGGCAATAATGGATGCAGACCTTCAAGACCCGCCGGAAATGCTTCCAAAAATGTATCAGGTTCTTATCAAAGAGGGCTATGATGCTGTCGGTACAAGGCGGGTGACACGCAAGGGTGAACCAGCGATCAGATCTTTTTTTGCAAGAAAATTTTACAGGCTCATGAGCAGAATATCAAAGGCAAATATGGTTGATGGGGCACGTGACTACAGGCTGATGAACAGGAAATACGTGGATGCACTGCTTTCGCTTAAGGAGTACAATAGGTTTTCAAAAGGATTATTTGGCTGGGTAGGATTCAAGGTCAAATGGCTTGAGTTTGAAAATGTAAACCGCGTGGCTGGCGAGACGAAGTGGTCATTTTGGCAGTTGTTTCTCTATAGTTTAGATGGAATAGTAGCATTTTCAAATGCTCCGTTATACATGGCTTCAATAGCAGGAGTGTTCAGCTTTATTGTCGCAATAATTGCAATGCTCTTTATCATTATCAGGAGACTTGTATTTGGTGATCCGGTAGCAGGCTGGGCATCAACGGTGGTCATCATTCTTTTTATCGGTGGTATACAGCTTCTTAGCATAGGGATACTTGGACTGTATCTGTCAAAGCTTTATCTCGAGGCAAAGGACAGACCGATATATTTAATAGGAGAATCAAATATAGAAAAACCTACAGAAAAAAATTAAGGCTTTCTTAAGAATTATTAATTCGATAGCACATGACATTTTTTTCGGATGTTATGTGCTATAATTTTTTCGGCAACGTTTATTAATGCATGAAAGAGGACTAAGATGAAAAACGTACTGGAGTGGCTTGAGGCCACAGTGGCAAAATACCCTGACAAGCCTGCATTTTCGGATACTGAATGCAGTATTACGTTTGCGCAGGTATATGATATAGCAAGAAATACAGGAGCATATCTGATAGAACAGCTTGGAGTGGACAGAACTCCTGTTGCAGTATTTGCCGGAAGGAAAATGGTGACACCGGCGTACTTCCTGGGAGTGGCATATGCAGGCAGACCGTATGCGCCGATTGATGCATCGCTTCCTGACAAGAGAATTGAAAAAATACTTGAAAATCTGTGTCCAAGGGCTATTGTGGCAGACAGGGAAAGCCTTGAGCATGTGGAGAGCATAGTGGATGAGCTGGCAAAGGCAGAAGGCTTCGATAGACCGCAGATATTTGTTGCTGAGGATATATCGCGCTTCGAGCAGGTGGCGTGCGCTGATAGTAATTGTAAAATCAGTGAATCAGCAGGAGACGCTGTGACGGATAGTGAGAACGATACAGATGGTTGTGTTGTGGCAGGCTGTGCAGGAAAAAAAGATGACAGCTCACTGGAGAAGCTTGCAACAGTCCGCAGGCAGATGTCCATGACAGACCCGCTGTATATTATCTACACGTCAGGCTCCACCGGCAATCCAAAGGGAGTCATGACATCGCATCTGTCACTTATGACATACATCAATGCATATTGTGATGTGATGCATATTGAATGCGACGATGTGCTGGGCAATCAGTCACCGCTTGACTATATTGCGGCAATCAGGGACATTTATCTGCCGCTAAAGACCGGTTGCAGCACAGCGATTATTCCAAAAGAGTATTTTATGGAGCCAAATGCCCTGTTTGATTACATGAATGATAAGAAGGTCAGCAGTGTCGGCTGGAGTGTTTCGGCATTTACCATCCTCACATCGCTTGGGGCATTTGAGGAAGTAGGGCTTAAGAGTCTTAGAAAAATCTGCTTCTCAGGCTCAGTGATGCCGTGCAGGGTGCTTAGGAAATGGCAGGAAAATCTGCCGGAAGCACATTTTGTGAACCAGTATGGGCCGACAGAGGCCACAGCATCATGCACCTACTATAGCGTGGATCATACAGTGGAAGAGGACGAGGTGCTTCCTATAGGAAAAGCCTATGACAATTACAGGGTTTTCCTGATAGATGAGCATGGAAATGAGCCGGCTGTCGGAGAACAGGGCGAGATATGTGTATGTGGACCAATCTTGGCGCTGGGTTATTATAATGATCCGGAGAGGACAGCTGCGGCATTTACACTCAATCCACTCAATAAGGCTTATCCTGAGCGGATGTATCGCACAGGGGATTACGGAAGGCTCAATGAGGATGGCATACTTCATTTCTGTGGACGTATGGACCGCCAGATAAAGCACATGGGACACCGTGTGGAGCTTGACGAGGTGGAGCATGCCGCCAATGTGGTCGAGGGAGTCGCAGAAAGCTGTGTTATATATAATAAAGCAAAAGAGGTGCTGATACTTTTCTACACAGGTGACTGTGACAGGAGAAGCCTCGCGCTGGCACTGAGGGACGAGCTCCCGGGCTTTATGGTGCCAAGGAAAATCAAGAAGCTGGAGCAGCTTCCTAAGCTTCCAAACGGAAAATATGATATGAAAAAACTGGAGGAAATGTAAAATGAGAGACACAATTTTAGAGATTTTAGAGGAATTAAGACCGGATGTGGATTTTGAGAAGGAGACAAAGCTCATCGATGACAAAATTCTTGAGTCATTTGATATAGTTTCACTCGTATCGGAGCTGACTGATGAGTTTGACATCACAATCAGACCAAAGGATCTGGTTCCTGAGAATTTCAACTCAGTAGATGCGATCGAGAAGCTTGTGAAAGAGCTTGTGGAGGAATAAAGCATATGAGACAGACACCGTACTATGTATTTGATACGGACGAGTTTGCGAAAAGAGCAGCCATGATAAGGGCTGCTCTTGATTGTAAAGGAGGACGTAGGATACCGCTTTGCTTTTCGATAAAGGCAAATCCATTCCTGCTTCACAGGCTGCCGGAGGGCTTAGACCATGTGGAGGTGTGCAGTCCGGGAGAACTTGAGATATGTATAGCACTTGGCGTGAAGCCGGAGAGCATCATCTATTCAGGTGTGATGAAGGAAAAATGCGATATAGAGCGAGCAGTTTCATATGGCGCCGGCATACTGACCTGTGAAAGCATAAGACATGCGGCGCTGATATCAGAGGTGATGCTTGAAGGTATGCCGGAAGGTGTGCATGAAGCCGAGTTTGCCGAAACGAAAGCACATGTCATACTGCGCCTGACAAGTGGCAACCAGTTTGGCATGTCGATTGATGATATTGAATACATCATGTCGCATCCGGATGAGTTTAAAGGCATCACGGTAATGGGCATCCACTACTATTCCGGCACACAGAAGAGCCTGCGCAAAATAAATAAGGACTTGGAAAAAATAAAGTCTGCACTGACCGGATTAAAAGAAAAATACGGCTTTGAGCCACAGCTTGTAGAGTATGGCCCGGGACTTTGCGTGGAGTATTTCGAGGATGACTGGCAGGAAAAGGAAAAACAATCACTTGATGAGGCAGCAGAGGTGCTTAGAGAATTTGCTGTGGAATATCCCCTTGGTATTGAGATGGGGCGCTTCCTCGCAGCCTCATGCGGTAAATATTACACACAGGTAAAGGACCTTAAATCGACAGGCGATGCCAATTATGCGATTCTGGATGGAGGAATCCACCATCTGAATTACTTCGGGCAGAGGATGGCTATGCAGGTGCCACCGATTAGTATATATAGAGCTGACGAAATATATTTTGGTGAAAAATTGGGAGAAATAAAAGGGACAGCAGGTCCGATAGGAAACACATTCAATGGTTGTGAAGTATCAGAAAATGAAGAAAGAACCGAGGAAGAATTAACACAATTGCCGGACACAGACTATACACTCTGCGGAAGCCTTTGTACAGTGGCAGATGTGCTGGTACGCGAGGTGAAGCTTAAGAAGCTTGAACTTGGTGATGTTCTTGAGTTCGGGCACTGTGGCGCATACTCTGTGACAGAAGCACCGGCGCTATTTCTTTCAAGACAGCTTCCGGCTATATATGCATATTCGAAGGAATATGGATATGAGTGCCTGAGGGAGCATATTCCTGCGGCTGAGATAAATCTGGCCGGAAAAAAATTGTAAATAAAAGCGCCATGGTAAATTGCCATGGCGCTTTTGAATATGACATGAACAAAGCATTTTGTGGGAAGCCTGACTATTAGCCAAGCTCCTTCTCACACATATCAAGTACAGAAGCAATGGTAGTATCCATATCGTAGTACTTGTACTCGCCGAGACGACCACCGAATATAACACCGGTCTCCTTATCGGCAAGCTCCTTATACCTGGCGTAGAGCTGTCCGTTTTTCTCATCGTTTACAGGGTAGTAAGGCTCATCGCCTGCCTTCCACTCAGAAGAGTACTCACGGCTGATAATAGTCTTTGGCAGATCATTTCCATCCTCATCCTTACCGAACTCGAACCACTTGTGCTCGATGATACGTGTCCATGGAGTCTCGCGGTCTGTATAGTTGACAGCGGCATTTCCCTGGAAGTTAGGAATATCGAGGGTCTCATTCTCAAAGCGCACTGAGCGGTACTCCAAAGTACCTAGCTTAAAGCCAAAGTATGCGTCAATCGGACCTGTGTATACAACCTTGTCAGCAAGAGCATCAAGCTCAGCCTTGTGCTCAAGGTAGTCGGTATTTAGTCTGACCTCAATGCCGTCGAGCAGATTCTCAACCATCTTGGTGTATCCACCGATTGGAATACCCTGATAAAGAGCATTGAAGTAATTGTTGTCAAAGGTAAGTCTAACAGGAAGACGCTTTATGATGAAAGCCGGAAGCTCCTTACAATCACGACCCCACTGCTTCTCAGTGTAGCCCTTCACGAGCTTCTCATAGATATCACGTCCAACGAGCGAGATAGCCTGCTCCTCGAGATTTTTTGGCTCGCCGGTGATTTCCTTTTTCTGCTCCTCAATCTTTGCAGCAGCCTCCTCCGGTGTCACCACACCCCACATCTTGTTGAAGGTGTACATATTGAAAGGCATTGAGTACAGCTCACCTTTGTAGTTTGCTACAGGGCTGTTTGTGAAGCGGTTGAACTCAGCAAACTGTGTGATGTAGTTCCAGACCCTCTTGTCATTGGTGTGGAATATGTGGGCTCCGTACATGTGTACATTGATGCCCTCCTGCTTTTCGGTGTAGACATTTCCTGCTATGTTAGGACGCTTGTCCACAACAAGCACTGATTTGCCCTTGGCATTTGCCTCATGGGCGAAGATGGCTCCGTAGAGACCGGAACCTACTACTAAATAATCGTATTTCATTGTGTTCTCCAAATTAATTTAGATAGATTTTTAAAAGAGTGATTGATTTATCAACCACTCTATTGTATAATCTACTCAAAGGTAATCGGATGTTATTCCGATTTGCCCTCAGTGATTGATTAGTATAAAGATTAGCACCCTCACTTTAGGCGGTTGGGGTGCTATTTCTTTTTGTGGTTGTCTATATACGACAATGCTGCAAAAACTACTAGTAACAATGTAAGTACTTCAATTGTATTCATAGTAACATCATCCCCCTTCTGTAAAACTAGAGGGATTTATCAGAATTAACACCCGAGCTTTTTTCGACTACCCAATGATTATATCATAGAGTATATGGGCTATCAAGGAGGCAATTAGAGAATATGAAACTACCCGGCTACTACTCCTCAGGAGAATTTGCAAAAAAAGCGCATATTACAAAAAAGACCATCAGGTACTATGACGAGCACAATATTTTAAAACCATCCTACGTAAACGAAAACGGAGCCAGATTCTATAATGATGACGACTTTGCGCGTCTACAGCAGATACTGTTCCTCAAATATCTGGGATTTTCCCTGGATGATATCAAGGAGATGACACTCAGAAACACGGACAGCAATGTCATGTCTGAGTCGCTTCACATGCAGCTTGGTCTCGTGGAGGAGAGGATAGAGCAGATGAAGCTTATGAAATCAGCACTGCAGGAGGCTTCAGAGGTGATAGACGAGGGGCGAAGTGTGGACTGGAGTCATATGCTGGAGCTGGTTAATATAAACGAGATGGAGCAAAAGCTAAAGCAGCAGTACAGGGATGCTTCAAATATATCAGCCAGAATCAATCTGCACAGGGATTTCTCGATGAATCCGGTGAGCTGGTTTAGCTGGGTATTTGATGAGTGCAGCTTTTTTGAAGGGGAAAAGGTGCTTGAGGTGGGCTGTGGTGATGCCTCTCTCTGGACACAGAACATAGACAGGATACCGGCAGATATGCAGATAACCCTGACTGATATATCGTATGGCATGGTAAGGGATGCGACGAGAAATGTAGGCGCAGATGACAAGCGCTTCACATATGAGGTGATGGATGCCCACAGGCTGTATAAGCCGGATTCATCGTATGACTGCGTGATAGCAGACCATGTACTGTTCTATTGTGACAATCTGGATGCTGTGTGCAGTGAAATCCTAAGGGTGCTAAAGCCCGGTGGCGTGTTTGTGTGCAGTACATACAGCTCACGGCATATGAAGGAAATAAACGACCTGGTGCAGCAGTTTGATGACCGTATAGAGCTGTCAGCGGAAAGGCTGTATGAGCAATTCGGTAAAGAAAATGGTGAGGCAATACTTGGAAAATACTTTGGTGAGGTAAGCTGGCATGGGTACGAGGATGAGCTTGTGGTAGAAAAAGCAGAGCCTGTGATAGAGTATGTGCTTTCGTGCCACGGCAACCAGAACAGGTATATTGTGGACCGCTATAAGGAATTTGCGGCATTTGTCAGAAAGAAGACAGAGGGAGGGTTCCATATCACAAAGGATGCAGGTGTATTTATTGCACGAAAATGATTCAAAAACAGGATATTATAAGCATATATTTTGTGAAAAATGCTAAAAATATAAAAAAGTACTTGAAGGTGCCCTTGGGGCACCTTTTATAATGCAGGTAAATGATGAACTAAGTCAGTGTATTCTACAGACCGAAAGCATCAAGTGTAGCACGTAGTTTCAGTTTAAAGGAGAACAACATGAAAGGTATTATATTAGCGGGAGGTTCAGGCACACGTCTTTACCCACTCACAATGGTAACATCAAAGCAGTTACTTCCAATTTATGACAAGCCAATGATCTACTATCCTATGTCAGTGCTTATGAATGCCGGCATCAGAGATATCCTGATCATTTCAACACCACAGGATACACCAAGATTTAAGGAGCTCTTAGGAGACGGACATCAGTTTGGTGTCAACCTCACCTACGAGGTACAGCCAAGCCCGGACGGACTTGCACAGGCATTCGTTATCGGTGAGAAATTCATCGGGGATGACACAGTAGCCATGGTTCTCGGAGACAACATCTTCGCAGGACACGGACTCAACAAGAGACTCAAGGCCGCAGTTGAAAATGCCAAGAGCGGTAAGGGCGCCACAGTATTCGGCTACTATGTAGATGACCCTGAGAGATTCGGTATTGTAGAGTTTGATAAGGAAGGAAAGGCTATTTCAATCGAGGAAAAACCTGAGCATCCAAAGAGCAATTACTGTGTCACAGGTCTTTACTTCTACGATAACAATGTAGTAGAGTATGCAAAGAACCTTAAGCCATCAGCCAGAGGAGAGCTTGAGATAACAGACTTAAACAGAATCTATCTTGAGAAAAAAGCCCTCAATGTAGAGCTTTTGGGACAGGGCTTCACATGGCTTGATACAGGAACACATGAGAGTCTTGTAGATGCCACAAACTTTGTCAAGACAGTCGAGACACATCAGCACCGCAAGATAGCATGTCTTGAGGAAATCGCTTACTTAAACGGCTGGATTACAAAGGATGAAGTATTAAAGACATATGAGCTCGTAAAGAAGAACCAGTACGGACAGTACTTAAAGGATGTACTTGATGGAAAATACCGCGAGCAACTGTACTAATTATAGTAAAATCGACATTGCGTTAGTTAGTAGATTAAGTTAATAGAAATAATTTAAATCTCGCTTGCAAAAAGCGGGAATCAGGAGGAAATCAAAATGACAATTATCGTAACAGGTGGAGCAGGATTTATCGGAAGCAATTTCGTATTTCACATGCTTAACAAATATCCGGATTATCGTATCGTATGCTTAGACTGTCTCACATATGCAGGAAATCTCTCAACACTTGAGCCTGTAATGGACAATCCAAACTTCCGTTTCGTAAAGGAGAGCATCACAGACCGTGACGCCGTATACAAATTATTTGAGGAAGAGCATCCTGATATGGTTGTAAACTTCGCAGCAGAGTCACACGTTGACCGTTCAATCGAAAACCCACAGGTATTCCTTGATACAAATATCATCGGAACATCAGTACTTATGGACGCATGCCGCAAGTATGGCATTAAAAGATATCACCAGGTATCAACAGATGAGGTATACGGAGATCTGCCACTTGACCGCCCTGACCTTTTCTTCCATGAGGATACACCAATCCATACATCAAGCCCATATTCATCATCAAAGGCAGCAGCAGACTTACTCGTGCTTGCTTACCACCGCACATATGGACTTCCTGTAACAATCAGCCGTTGCTCAAACAACTACGGACCATACCATTTCCCGGAGAAGCTTATTCCGCTTATGATTGCAAATGCGCTTAATGACAAGCCACTCCCGGTATACGGAACAGGCGAGAACGTACGTGACTGGCTTTATGTAGAGGATCACTGCAAGGCAATCGACCTTATCATCCACAACGGACGTGTAGGAGAGGTTTACAATGTAGGTGGCCACAATGAGAAGACAAACCTTGAAATCGTAAAAATTATCTGCAAGGAGCTCAACAAGCCTGAGAGCCTTATCACATTCGTAGGAGATCGTAAGGGACATGATATGCGTTACGCAATCGACCCAACAAAGATTCACAACGAGCTCGGATGGCTTCCGGAGACCAAGTTTGAGGACGGAATCAAGAAGACAATCAAATGGTACCTTGATAACCGTGAGTGGTGGGAGACAATCATCAGTGGAGAGTACCAGAATTATTACGAGAAGATGTACGCGAATAGATAACTGTTATTCGTAAACCTTGAAGAATCGAAATGCGTGTTGTAAGCTCGCTTACATAAGCGCATTTTGATTCTTTGAGGCTCTAGAATAGAGCAGGAACAACGTATATAAGCAATCTTAGCTGCGTAAGCAGCGGGAAAGCATGCCAAAGCATGCGGGATTGCGCATATATGTTGGGCCTGTTTACGAATATTTGTAAAAAGGAGACCCAAAATGAAAGTATTTGTTACAGGAGTTGCAGGTCAGCTCGGACACGACGTAATGAACGACCTGGCAGCACGCGGTTACGAAGGAATCGGAACAGATATAGCACCACAGTATAGTGGAGCAGACGATGGCACAGCAGTTACAACTATGCCATATGTCTCACTCGATATCACAGACCGTGATGCAGTGGAAAAAACAATCACAGAGCTTAAGCCTGACGTAGTAGTACACTGTGCAGCATGGACAGCTGTGGATCTGGCCGAGGATGATGATAAAAAAGCAAAGGTGCATGCAATCAACGCAGACGGCACACAGAATATTGCAGATGCCTGCAAGAAGATAGATGCCAAGATGGTATATATCAGCACAGATTATGTATTTGACGGACAGGGCACCACACCATGGCAGCCTGACTGCAAGGACTATGCACCACTCAATGTATATGGACAGACAAAGCTTGACGGAGAGCTTGCAGTGGCAAATACACTTGAGAAGTACTTTATAGTGCGTATAGCATGGGTATTTGGTGTAAACGGCAAGAACTTCATCAAGACAATGCTAAATGTCGGCAAGACACACGATAAGCTTACAGTAGTAAGTGACCAGATTGGTACACCGACATATACACTCGACCTTTCAAGATTGCTCGTAGATATGATAGAGACTGATAAATACGGTTACTATCACGCTACAAACGAGGGAGGATATATAAGCTGGTATGATTTTACAAAGGAAATCTTTAAGCAGGCAGTGGAGCTTGGTCATACAGAGTATTCTGAGGACAGACTTACAGTAGCACCTGTTACAACAGCAGAGTACGGTGTGTCAAAGGCAGCACGTCCGTTTAACAGCAGACTGGACAAGAGCAAGCTCGTGGAGAATGGATTTAAGCCACTCCCTACATGGCAGGATGCGCTGCACAGATATCTGCAGGAGATAGAATTTTAGTGAGCAAAGAAGCTACGAAGTAGCGAGGTTGAGTTAGATGTTGGGATGTTCACGTAATACAAGAAAGGACATAGAAATCATGGGACAGATTAAAGTACAGAAAAACGTAGGTGGAATCGAAGGACTTTGCATCATCGAGCCTACAGTGCATGGAGACAACCGTGGATACTTTATGGAGACATACAATTCAAAGGATATGCAGGAAGCTGGCATTGACAGAGTGTTCGTACAGGATAATCAGTCATGCTCCACAAAGGGAGTGCTCCGCGGACTTCATTTCCAGAAGGAATACCCACAGGCAAAGCTTGTGCGTGCAGTAAAAGGCTCAGTATTTGATGTGGCTGTAGACTTAAGAAGCGATTCAAAGACATACGGCAAGTGGTTCGGAGTAGAGCTCACAGAGGAGAACAAGAAGCAGTTCCTTATTCCGGAGGGCTTTGCACACGGATTTTTAGTACTCTCAGATGTAGCAGAGTTCTGCTACAAGGTAACAGATTTCTGGCACCTTGGAGATGAGAGCGGCCTTGCATGGAATGATCCTGCAATCGGCATCGAGTGGCCACAGCTTGTCGGAGAGTATCCGGGAAGCGCTGACGGAAGCGGATACACACTTGAGGATGGCACACCAATCAACTTGAGTGATAAGGATCAGAAGTGGGAGACACTGGAAAACACATTTAAATTTTAAAAAAAATTATTAATTTTGTTATAATCATTGTTAAAATATTGAAAAATCAAAATCATTTGTTAAAATAGATAAGTACTATGTATTTATAGATAGAAGGAGAAACAAATGAAGAAAAAGAAAAAGGCTACAAAATGGATAATATTTGCAAGGGTATTATTGGTTTTACAGCTTATTGCTAGTGCTATGATATTTGCTATGGCTGTAAAAACAAAAATGTTACCTGCAAAGTATATCATGTTTGCAGCCGGGGGTTTATTAATTATGGAGTTCCTGGTGTTTGCACTTGTTCACTTAGGACAAAACATAATGAAACCAAAAGCGTCGGGCTATTTTAAGCGAGGATTGGGAACATTTATATCTATACTGGTTATCATATGTAGCTTATATGGCACGTCTGTGCTTAGCAAGGTGATGGGCACACTTAATGATATGACCGGAAATAAAAATGTCATGGAGGATAAGATTGTTGTCTATGTTATGAAGGATGATCCCGCTGAGACTATTGATGATGCCAAGGATTATACCTTTGCATATACTGATTCATATGGATATGAAGAGACAAAGGAAACAATAGATGATATTAATAAAAAAACAGACAGTACAATCAATACAAAGCCATATGCGTCTGCAATAGAGATGGTGGATGCCCTTTATTCGGGTGAGGTAAAGGCGATGATACTCAATACCTCATATGTATCTGTTATCACAGATACAGAGGGGTATGAAGATTTTGAAACAAAGACAAAGGTATTGTATGCTTATACTAAGACATATGAGGTTGAGAAGACAGAAAAGGATGTTCAGGTGACAAAGGAGCCGTTCGTTGTATATATCAGTGGATCAGATACCAGAAGCAAGAAGCTTGCAAAGAGCCGAAGCGATGTAAATATTCTGGCTTTTGTCAATCCTGAGAGTAGACAGGTGTTATTGTTAAATACACCTAGAGATTACTATGTTGAAACGTCGGTATCTCATGGGACAAAGGATAAACTGACACATTGTGGATTGTATGGTATAGATTGTTCAATGAAGACATTGGCTTCAGTATATGATCTGGATACAATCAACTACTATGCTCAGATTAATTTCACAGGTTTTGAGACTCTTATAGACCAAATAGGTGGAGTTACTGTGAATTCTGAACAGGCATTTAGTTCATCTATGGATTCTTACAAGTTTTCAAAGGGTCCAAATGAATTAAACGGAGAGGAAGCATTGGCATATGCCCGTGAGAGGCATAATCTTCCGGACGGAGATAATGGCAGGGGACGCCATCAGATGGATCTTATTTCAGCAGTAATAGATAAGATGACAAACAGTACGGCATTATTGACCAACTACTCCGGTATTCTTGACAGTCTTGAGGGAATGATTTCCATGGATTTTAAAAGCTCAGATATTTCATCTCTTATCAATATGCAGCTGTCAGAGGGAGGAAGCTGGAATATTAAGTCATTTGCAGTAACTGGTCAGGGTACCAAGAAAACAACATATTCTATGCCTATTCAGAAAGTTTATGTTACTATTCCGGATGAGAGCAGCGTAGAGCATGCTAAACAGTTGATACAGAAGGTTATGAATGGTGAAACAATTACAGATGATGACCTGAAGTAATTAAATAGGTCGATTTTAAAGGCTACAGTTGAGCGGAGACGCATAAACTGTAGCTTTTATTAAATTTTTGTTATAATTTTTTGAAATGTGGCAATTATATATCAAATATGGTAAAATATCATTTATGGACAAAAATAAATCGATTTCAACACAGAAAATTAACAGATGGGATGTAGGATACTTTATATTATATGGTATTGTGCTGGCAAAATGTGTATACGAGACTACTATGTTCTCGCAGCAGGTGCTGGTAGGAACCTTTAAGCTTTTTTTTGCAGCGATGGTTTTGTATACAGGAGCCAAGGTCCTTTTTTCCGGATATTACAGCAGAAAAGAGCAGCTTGCAATTGCCGTAGTTGTTCTTATATTTGGAATAGTAGGCTTACAAACCGGTTATTATGAGCTGTTACAGCCGGTACTACTTATTGTAGGGGCAAAAAATGTGAGGTTTGACAATATACTAAAGGTATATACGGCGGTGGTATCGGTCATGCTTATAGTGGCAGCTATAGCTAGTCAGACAGGTGTGATAGCGGATGTGATAGGCTATTCACCGAGAAATGCAGCGGCGGCCAGACATTCATACGGCATTATATATCCGACGGACTTTGCGGCACATGTATTTTACCTGATATTGGCGGTAAGCTGCCTTGGTATATGGCAGAGGGTTTGGGAAAACGAAAAATACAGATATCCGGCAGGGCTCAGATGGCTAATCGTAATTGTGGCAGGTGTATTTATATATATAAAAGCAGGAGCCTTTACGGGAACAGTGTGCCTGACAGGATTCCTGGTTCTGACAGGCCTGATTTATCTGCTTGAGAGGAAAAATCTGGCACGCAGGGTGTGTGAGATATTTAAATATTTGCCGATAGTGTGGGCGGGTCTGTTTTTGGCGCTGAGCTATTTTTATAGCGCGAGCAATGCTGTAATGGTTAAAATAGACACTGTACTATCTCAAAGGCTGATGGTGAGCCACAAAGTGTGGAGTGAGTATAGCATCAAGGCATTTGGACAGTTTATAGAGGAACAGGGCTGGGGAGGCATTGCAGACCCGACCGGGATAGACCCTGCAAAGTATTTCTTTATAGATGATATGTATCTTAGAATGCTGTTTGAGTATGGAATAATAGTATTTGCTGTAGTGCTTATATTATTAATAGTTATAGGTCATAGGGCAATAGGGGCAAAGCAATATGTGCTTTTTGCAGCAATAGTCATGATTGGAGTGCACTCCTTCATGGAGCATCATCTGCTCGAGGTGGCATATGATCCGTTCCTGCTTGTACTGCTTGCCGGTATAGATACTGCTGATGAGGAAAAATCCGGGAGAAAGATATGAACTCAAAAAAATGGATAATCCAGTACCTCGAGGTACTTCTTGATATAATTGTGATGTTTACATCTTATCTGATTGCAAACTGGTACAAGTTCGGTTTCTTTAGAACGGGACTTATAAACCATACAGAGCACTATCTTACACTATTTCTGGTGGAGCTCGTGGCATATGTGGTAGTACATTTCGTGGCATTTGCAGATGATAATCTGATAAACCGAAAGCTATTTCCTGAAATATACAATGTCCTGAAAATGTATGTATATGTGGGTGCAATCACAGTCGGCTGTGTATATTTCACAAAAACAAGTGAATATTTCTCCAGAGGGCAGATGGGTATGACCTTCATACTGAGTACCATATTCACTGTGATAGTCAGACAGCTGCTGAAAAGACTGGTGACAAAGGAATATCACCGCTCAGGGGCCAATGAGAAAATTATGCTTGTCACCACCTCAGACCAGGTGGAGCGAGTGATAAAAAAGATAAAGACCACAAGAAACTGGGATTTTCGTATATCGAATATTGCAATTCTGGACTGTGATATGGTCGGTGAGATAGTAGACAAGATAGAGGTCGTCGCAACTGCCGATAACCTGCTTCAGGTGATATCAACAGCAGAGATAGACTCAGTGTTTGTACATCTGCCGGACAACTATCCGTTTAAGCAGAGAGAGTTTGTTACAGTGCTCAATGAAATGGGCAAGACAGTGCACCTGAATGTCAATGAGTATGAGGCCAAGGTCGGTGAGCACTATATGGATTTCCTTGGAAAATACGCAGTGGTCACATGGAAGAATAAGACATACCGCGTAAGGCATCTACTTATTAAAAAGCTGATAGATCTGCTGTTTGGTGTGGCCGGAAGCATACTTATAGTGCCTGTGTGGCTTGTTGCATTTATAGGCAAAATAGTCACAGGCGACCATGGACCGGTGCTCATATCGCTTGTCAGAGTCGGCAAAAACGGACGAAGATTTTATTACTATAAATTCCGCGCCATGTACATGGATGCGAGGGATAGATATGACAAATGGATACTGGATGGAAAGAAGGGAAAAGACCCGAGATTTACACCGGTTGGAAGAATGCTTAGGGCATTAAGGCTTGAAAATCTGCCATCAGCCTGGAATGTGCTGTGGGGAGATATGAGCATGGTGGGAAATCCTGCTCCATCACTGCCAGAGTTTATAGAATACTCTGCATTTCACAGAAAAAGTCTATCGGTAAAGCCCGGAATCATAGGCTTCTGGCAGGTATACAGCAGGGAACACAGGCTGCTTACCGAGGAGGAGCAAAGCGAGTACGACCAGGAATATATACTGAACTGGACGGTGGGCCTTGATCTGAGGATTATTTTCAGGGCAGTATGTCCTCTGTGCAGGTCAGTGTCAAAGAGAGAGCTTGTCATGCCGGCACAGCTGGTTGATGAGATGAGATGCTTGAGCGAGCTAGTGAAGGATAGAGAGCCTTTAAGCTATGACATACAGGCATATCCGGCCACTGAAGACAGCGGAAAGCCGGTATACAGATTTATAAAGCGTCTGGTGGATATTGTTGCCTCACTGCTTGGACTTATAGTGCTGTCACCGGTGTTTATCATACTCGCTGTGATAATCAGAATGAGTGATGGCGGCAGCGTGTTCTATGGGCACACACGAGTCGGCTATAAGGGAAAGAAAATATCTGTATACAAGTTCAGGAGCATGAAGACGAATGCAGGTGATCTGGAAAAGATACTGACACCTGAACAGCTGGAGCAGTATGTAAAGGAATTTAAGATAGACAATGATCCTCGAATCACAAAAATAGGAGGCTTTCTGCGAAAGACCAGCCTTGATGAGCTGCCACAGCTAATCAACATACTTAAGGGTGAGCTCTCCATAGTGGGACCGCGTCCAATCGTGGAGAAGGAAACCGAGATATACGGCAAGGACATCGCAAAGCTTCTGAGCGTAAAGCCGGGGCTGACAGGTTACTGGCAGGCATATGCCAGAAACAATGCCACCTATGAGAGCGGAGAGCGCCAGAGGATGGAGATGTACTATGTGGAGCACTGTTCGCTTTGGCTGGATATAAAGATACTTTTCAGAACCGTTTTCTCTGTAATCAGGGAGGATGGAGCACAATAATCAGAACATATGTGAGAAATATGATGAAGAAATTGGATTTAAATAGTATAAAAATAAGCCTCATAATACCTACTCTCAACGCTGCAGAGTATATGCCAGGTCTGATAGATATACTGGGCAGACAGAGCCGTAAGCCTGATGAGATAATAGTGATAGATTCAGAATCCGAGGATGCCACAGTGCGAATGGCAGAGCAGGCAGGCTTTAGGACACTAAAGGTCAAGAGAAGCGAATTTGACCATGGTGGCACGAGAAACTATGCTGTAGCCATGTCAAAGGGCGACGTAGTGATGTTTTTGTCGCAGGATGCACTGCCTTCAGATGAACACTATGTGGAGAATATGCTGGCAGGCTTTGAAAACGAAGATGTCGTCATGATATCAGCCAGACAGCTCCCAAGAAAGGATGCAAAGCCGGATGAGGCATTAGTCAGGGAGTTTAATTATCCTGCTGAAAGCTTTGTCAGAAGCAAAGAGGATATACCAAGACTTGGAATAAAGGCATATTTCTTCTCAGATGTATGTTCAGCCTACAGACGTGATTTCTTTGAAGACATAGGCGGCTTTGAAAGCCCACTGCTCACAAATGAGGATATGCTGATGGCAGCCAGGGCACTTAGGGCAGGATACAAGATAGGCTATTGTGGCACAGCACAGGTGTATCACTCACACAACTATACATTTAAGCAACAGTACAAGCGCAACTTTGATGTAGCGGTCTTTATGGAGACTTATAAGGATGAGATAAAGTGTGATGGCACCACAGGTGAAGGCATCAGGATGGTGATTTTCATAGAAAAAAAGCTTCTAAAGCAGTTCAAGATAGGAGCAGCAGTGCACTGCATATTTGACAGTGCGGCAAAGTTTCTGGGCAACAGGGCCGGAAGAAAGTGGAAGAGGAAGAATGCATAGCACAGACAAGATAGCCATTCTAATGGCTACATACAATGGGGAAAAATATATATGTCAGCAGATAGACTCTATCCTGTCGCAGACCTGCAAGGACTGGGAGCTATATATACACGATGATGGCTCTACAGACAACACGATAGCTGCATTAGAAAGCTATGTGGAAAAATATCCTAATAAGATACATCTGATAGATGGTAAATCAACCGGCGGCGCAAAATATAACTTCTTCTACCTGTTTGGTCAGGTGGAAGCACCATACTATATGACCTGTGATCAGGATGATGTGTGGCTGGATAAAAAGATAGGGCTGACATATGATAAGATGCTTACTATTGAGACCAAAGCAGATGTTCCGTGCCTGGTATACACGGAGCTTCGTGTGGTAGATAGCGAGCTAAATACAATAGCGGACACGATGAGCGGATACCAGAGTCTTGACTGTCACAAGCGTACAATCAACCAGTTTATATTGCAGAATTCTGTGACAGGCTGTACAATGATGGTAAACAGGGCCTTAAGAGATAAGATGCTTCGCATCACCGATATAGACAACACTATAATGCATGACTGGTGGGCAGCACTTGTAGCAGCACAGTTTGGTAAAACAGCATTCATAGATGAGCCCACCATACTGTATAGACAGCATGGAGACAACAGCCTGGGAGCACTCGGGATAAATAAGCTATCATATATTGTGCGCCGTGTCTGGCAGAAAAAACAGATACAGGAGAGCATGAGACTGGGACGGCTTCAGGCGAGAGAATTTGCAAAGACATATAATCTGCCTGCTGACAGTCTGGCAGTAAGGTATGCGGCACTGGAAGGCAAATCCAGACGCGTGAGACAACGGTTTTATAAGGAAAATGATATGTATAAGACCGGGACTATGAGACGGCTGGGACAGGCTGTGTGGGGGTAGGTTGACAAAGTGACTATAAACGATGTAAAATACATCGATGTAGCGTGTAAAAATAGGAAAATAGAGGAACTATAAATGAAACAAATAATTTTAGATTTGTGGACCAATAAGCGAATGGTTCTAAGTCTGGCGAAAAATGATTTCAAACAGCGTTTTGCCGGATCGTATTTTGGAATAATGTGGGCATTTGTTAACCCTGTTGTAACAATTATGCTGTATTGGTTTGTATTTACCATTGGATTCAGAAATCCACAGTCAAACGGAAGTTATCCGTTTGTTTTATGGCTGATTGCAGGACTTATACCATGGTTTTTGTTTTCTGAGGCACTTACAAGTGGAACAAATGCATTACTTGAGTACTCATATCTCGTAAAAAAGGTAGTCTTTAAAATAGACATATTGCCAATAGTGAAGATAATGTCTGCATCTGTTGTACATTTTTTCTTCCTTATAATGATGGTAATAGTTTATTGGTTTATGGGATATCCACCTTCATTATATCAGCTTCAGGTTATATATTATCTGATATGTATGTGGATGCTCTTGATTGCGTTAGTGTACGCTACAAGTGCTATTGTTCTATTCTTTAGGGATCTTGGACAGATAATAACTATATTTATGCAGGTATTTATGTGGATGACACCTATTATGTGGGATGAATCAGCATTAGGCGGAGGAAAAATTACACTGATGTATAAGCTGAATCCTATGTATTATGTGGTTAGAGGATATAGAGAGTCATTTTTGACCTATAACTGGGTGACAAATCATTTATGGTCAACAGTATATTTCTGGGGTGTAGTGATTGTTTGTATGATAATAGGTACCACTATTTTTAACAGATTGAGACCTCATTTTGCAGATGTATTATAAAGGAAAATGTAATGAGCAGTATTAATAATGAAAAAGTAATAGATATAAGACACATTTCGAAGGTATATAAGCTATATGATAATCCTAAGGATAGACTACTGGATGCATTAAAGCTTACACGCAAGCAAAAATATAAGGAATACAGGGCACTTGATGATATAAGTTTCTGTGTTCACAAAGGAGAGACAGTAGGTCTTATAGGTACAAATGGTGCAGGTAAGTCTACTCTTCTTAAAATAATAACAGGTGTGTTGACACAGACATCAGGAGAAGTTGAGGTTCGTGGTAAAATATCTGCTCTCCTTGAGCTTGGAGCTGGATTTAATGGCGAGTATACAGGAATAGAGAACATATATCTGAATGGTCAGATGATGGGATATACTAGGGAACAGATGGATGAAAGAATTCAGTCTATTATCGATTTTGCCGGAATAGGAGATTTTATTAATCAGCCGGTTAAGACATATTCCAGTGGTATGTTCGCAAGACTTGCATTTGCCGTTGCTATCAACGTAGATCCTGACATACTTATAGTAGATGAGGCACTTTCGGTTGGAGATATATACTTTCAGGCAAAGTGTTTCAAAAAGATGGATGAGATTAAGAAAAAGGGCACAACGGTTTTACTTGTTACACATGATATGAGTAGTGTAATAAGCTATTGTGACAGAGCGGTTATTCTGAATAAGGGGCATTACGTCAAAGAGGGAAATGCTAAGGAAATGGTTGATATTTACAAGAAGATTCTTGTAAATCAATATGATGAAAATGCGACTGAGAATGGCGAAGAAAAAAAATCGGCAACAGCATATCTTAAAGAGAGTGATGGCACAGACTGGAAATCACATTTTGTTATAAATGATCAGAATGTGGCATATGGAGATGGAAAGGTTAGAATAGAGGATTTTGGACTGTTTGATGATTCTGATCGCCCAAGCAATATGCTTATGAAAAAGAATCCATTTAAGATTAAGCTTAAGGTGAGATTTTTGAAGGATGTGGAGCATCCAATATTCACGTATACATTTAAAAATGTAAGAGGAGTGGATATCACAGGAACAAACACCATGTTTGAAAGAGTGGATGTGGAACTTGCAAAGGCTGGCGAAGTATACGAAGTGACTTTTGCGCAGAAAGCCATGATGCAGGGAGGAGAATATATGATGAGTTTTAGCTGTACCGGATTTGAAAATGGAGAGTTCGTGGTACATCAGAGACTTTATGATATTACCAAGGTGGCTATTGTATCGGAACAGGACACAGTAGGATTTTTTGATTTGGATTCAAAGGTTACTGTAGAAAAATTACAGTAACCTATCGATTTGCGAAGACGAGAAATGAGTTTGCAAAAATTGGAAACATGTCGTCTTCGCAAATTTTATCAAAAGCCATGACTTCGTTAAACAACTCAACTCTTCTGGAAGAGTATGAATATGCCGGATAACGGATATTTCCAGATGAAGGAAGATGGTTATCGGAATAAATTTCAGTTGGATATTCATAATCAGGTACAGGATAATAAAATTTTTGTACAGATAATCCGTTTGAGGCAAGAGTTTTTTTGAGTCCATTTAATGAAAATGAACAAAAATGAGATTGTGTAGGGAATCCCTGAATTCCTTCAAAAAGCTTTTTACTGTTATTATCAGGAACACCTGAAAAATATTTTAGTCCATAGGTGTTTTGACATGCTATTATAATAGTTCCGTTTGGCTTCAATAATGATAAGGCTTTTGTAATATATTTATCCGATAAGGCGGCATCAAGACTTCCTATAAAAGTAATATAATCGTAGGAGTCATGAAATTCTATTTCAAGAAAATTTCCCGCATACAGAGATAAGTTTTTGAATTTATTATTACGCTGTGCGTTTGCTTCACAATAGCATTTGTTGGAATCAGTGGCTGTGACCATTTTGGTTTTGTCGCAGAAGACAGATGTAAGTATTCCGGATTGTGCACCGATTTCTAATAAAGATGCATCTTTATTGAAGGGATACCAGTCGATAATATTTTGTCTGATTGGTGAAAGATGGTGTATGTAGGCTGGCGAAGAACCGTTTTGCAGAATATCATCATAATTGGAATTTGCTAAAAATGGTGTAATCTCGGAAACAGAAGAGATTGCATCATGTGAGTCATTACCATTATAGAATTGAAAATTAATATTTTTGTTCATAATTATCACCTCGCGTTTTTATATATGAATAGTATCACAATATTAAAGGGGTATCAATGGAAAGAATCGATTATATAAAATATAGTAGAAGTAAAGCCTTGGAATATCAGACACGTACATCCATAGGATTAAAGAATGGTAAATATGTGGTAGAAAAGGCTCCTATATCAGAAAAGGCTATTGCACATATAGCGACATTTGAGAATAAGCATGACGAATTGAAAGCTGTTTATCTCAAAGCGGAGCCGGTAGAAGTTTATATGGAGGATGATAAGGCATATTTTCCTTATTTAGAGGGAAAAAATGTGTTGGATTATTTGGAAGACAGTATTTCTGATATTGATGATCTTATAAAACGTATAAAAAATTGTTTTGATTATATGTTTGCATACAATAGAGATAATATATGCAAATGGAAGGTGTCGGAAGGCTTTGGACAGATATTTGGAAAAAGTGCAGGTGTGAACATTAAGGATGCAGAATGTGTTGCACCGGCAAATATAGATGCAATATTTGAGAATTTTATAATTATAGATCATGAAAGGTATATAAATATAGATTATGAATGGACATTTGATTTCCCGGTACCTATAGACTTTATAAAATATAGAACTTTGTTATATTTTTTCTCAAATAATAGAGGTTCGCTGCAAAATGCTATCAATCAGGACGATTTTTTAAAAAGATTTGGAATTGAAGAAAGAGATGCTGATATTTTTTCAGATATGGAGGAACATTTTCAAACCTATGTGCATGGTGAGGGAAGAAAATATATTTATAATTCAAATTATGCACAATATAATGTTGGATATCTTGAGAATCCTGCAAAGCTATATAAAGAAGATAAGATTAATGAGTTTGAGAAACTCTTAAAAGAAAAGGACAAGCAATATTGCAAGCTTGAAAAAGAAAATAAAAAATTGCAATATTATCTTGATGAATGTAATAAGGCAATAGTTGAGTTAAGAGATACATATTCTGTGAAAAGGAAGTTTGAATATAGAATGAATAAAATAATAAAAAAAATAATTCCAGCAAAGGCTGTAAAGGCAGCAAGGGTTTTGAAAAATGATGGAATGGCTGCACTTATTTATAAAGTAAGGAATTATAATGACACAAAGAATGCGTATGATAAGTGGATAGAAATAAACGAAAATAATGTTATGGAGACACAAAAACTTGAGTGGAATCCTAAAATATCAGTGGTGGTGCCGGTATATAATGTGGCTAGTAATATGCTTATTGACTGCATTGAATCGGTAATGAAACAGACATATACAAACTGGGAATTATGTCTTGTGGATGACTGCTCTACGATGGAAAGTGTGCGTGACGTGCTTCATTCATATGAAAACAAGAATGATTCAAGAATAAAAATAGCATATCATGATGTGAATGGTCATATTTCAAAAACAACAAATGACGGAATTGCTATGGCAACGGGTGAATTTGTAGGGCTTATGGATTGTGATGATTATCTTGCTGTAAATGCATTGTATGAGATGGCAAAGCTGTTAAATGAGCACCCGGAGTACGATTTTATTTATTCCGATGAGGATAAGGTTAATGAAGAAGGAACAGAGAGAAGAGATCCATTCTTTAAACCGGATTGGTCACCGGATACATTTATGTCATATATGTATACATGTCATTTTTCAATATTTAGAAAAACTGTGCTTGATGAACTTGGAGGAGAAAGAATTGGTCTTGAAGGTTCACAGGACTATGATCTGGTGCTTAGATTGATGGAAAAAACCATGAATATAGGCCATGTCCCTAAAATACTATATCATTGGAGAATGAGAAAAGAATCTACAGCTAATGATTTAACAGCAAAGCCATATATTATAGAATCAACTATTAAGGCAAAAGAGGATGCATTAAAGAGAAGAGGATTAAAAGGCCATCTTGAGTGCATTGAAGAGGTTACCCAGTACAGGGTAGTATATGAGCCACAGAATAATCCACTGGTAAGTATTGTGATTCCTTCAAAGGATAATTATCAGATAGTAAGTCAATGTGTAGATTCAGTTAGAAAGTATACACAGTACAAAAATTACGAAATAATAATAGTTGATAATGGAAGTTCTCCGGATAACAGAGCTTTATATGAGAAAATGTCAGAGGACAAGAAATGCGTTTATCATTACGATAGAAAAGAGTTCAATTTCTCATATATGTGTAATGAAGGTGCAAAGATAGCAAAGGGAGAGTACTTGATATTCTTAAATGATGATATTGAAATTCCGCAGAATCAGGGCGAATGGCTCCAAAGGATGCTGGGACAGGCACAGATATCATATACGGGTGCAGTAGGCGCAAAGCTGTTATATCCTGGTACGAATCAGATTCAGCATGCAGGTGTTTTAAATCTGCATATAGGACCAGGACATGCTTTCCATAAATTTGATGATAGCTTAAACTGTTATTGGGGAAGAAATATTCTTGATTATAATTATACAATAGTCACAGGCGCATGTTTTATGGTTAAGACAGATAAATATTGGGGTGTTAATGGATTTGATGAGTCTTTCCCTATTGCATATAATGATGTCGAATTATGTTTTAAGCTTGTCGAAAAAGGATATTACAATGTTCTTAGAAATGACGTGACATTGATACACCATGAATCAATAAGCCGGGGATACGATGTAAGTCCTGAAAAGGCGGAGAGACTCAGAAAAGAAAGAGAACGTTTGTATAAAGTGCACCCAAACTTTGTGGATTATGATCCGTGTTATAACCCAAATCTGACACAGGATAAGGGGGACTGCTCACTAAATCTTAATAAAAAAAGTGTATTTGCTGAAGTTGAGAAATTGCCATATGAGCAGATTGGATATATGAAAGAATCGAAGTCAAAATTTGCTGTGGATTCAATTTCAGAATCGGTGAATGGAATATCTATTAAAGGATGGATTTACAATAAAAAGGTTAATACACAAAAGAGTTATCCTAAAGTTGTATTAATTAATAATGATGAAAAAAAATGCTATGCTTTTTCAACAATTAAGGAATACAGGGCTGATTTAAGTACAGTATGTTTAGGAAAAGGCAGTGTATTTGCAGGATTTGTATGTGAAATATCTTTGGAAGATACTTACGGAATGAAAGGCTTGTATAGTGTTGATATTTTATATAATGGAGAATTAATTGAAACGGGTAAAAAAATTACAATATAATACTCATTTAAGGAATAATAAAATGAATAAGTTTAGACGATATAGTATACTTTTTTTGATATTATTTATATATGCATCTTTGTGCTATAGTGTATATGTTGATAAGATAAAAGATAGAGTACTTTCATTTAATGAATTACAGACAGAGGCATATAACAAAATAAAAAATGGGGATGAAATAGAGCAGACTATAAAATTATATACACGTGATATAACAAAAATAACCTTGTATTCGGCCACATTTGGAGAAAAAAATGCCGGTAAGGGAAATTTAGAGTTCTCCTTAATTGATGATGAAGGAAAAAAGGTATATAGTAATACAATATAACTTTCAACAATTAAAGATAATGCTCAATTAGATATAAAATTAGATAAACCATTTTATAGAAATAATAATAAATCTTTATGGAAAAATAGATGGAGCATTTACTTTACATGAAAAATGCAGGGAAATACCTTACGCAGAAAAAATACTTGAAATCAAAGGTGTAGGTGAAAACATACTGGCTGGAATACTGGCAGAAATGGGAGACATCAGCAGGTTTGATGATGTGAAGGAAATCCAGAAGCTAAGCGGTATGGGGCTGGTGGCATGCAGTTCAGGCAAGCATAAAGGACAGACAAAGATTAGCCACAGAGGACGCAAGAGACTGCGTTACTGGCTGTTCCAAGCGGCAAAGTCAGCGGTGTCGCATGCAGATGAATTTAAGCAGCTACATGAGTATTACACAACTCGAGGCAACATTCCACTGAAAAAGATGCAGTCACTGGTTGTGATAGCCTGCAAGATACTGAGGGTGATTTACACGAACCTAAAGACAGGGACAACTTATGATCCGCAGAAACTGTTGAAAGATATCAAACATCCGGCAGCTTCACAGGCACCAATGGCAGCATAGTAAATAAAAGAATCAAATCCAGAATTCTGTCGAGTGGCTGATGGAATGCATCGGAGACTGGACAGGGTTCTGGAACAGAAACCCGTAAATGATAGAGTACGGAACGGACTGCATCTGCAAAAGACCAACAAGAACCTGAGATGGTGTAGCGTCCACTGAGTAAATCAGTACCACGACAGGTGAATGCCGGTCAGTAACAATCAAACATAAAACAAGAGCTGTAGCTGGCATCGTTTTTTTCCGTGGGGCATGACCCCGTTTAGGAGTTTGGCTGGCACTCAGTGTATGGTAGATGGGACGAAGGAAGTTGTGACATGATCCCCTTAGACACGGAAGGTTCATCATCATAGTTGATCAGAGGGAAAATAGCCTTTATAAAGCAAACAACAGGGATGCTTTAAGAAGTGTACCCATTAATCAGCTATTCGGTACAAGATACTACGATATCTATCACTCCCGGCTCTTGTTTTGAGGTAAATAAATATCGTCAAAGCCAGTAAAATCAATAGATTTAGGCTTGACAGAATAGGAAGGAAAAATGGTAAAACATGAATTTGTGATTTGTGCATATAAAGAAAGTAAATATTTAGAAGAATGCATAATTTCATTGAAAAATCAGAAAAATAAATCAAATATTAAGTTAGCAACGTCAACACCTAACAATTATATTGAAAATTTATGTAATAAATATCAAATTGAAATGTTCGTTAATAAAGGTGAAAAGGGAATTGCGGGAGATTGGAATTTTGCATATTCATGCTCTGATGCGCAATATATAACAATAGCACATCAGGATGATATTTATAGAGAAAATTATTCAACTGAAATTATAAATACATTTGATAAATATCCACATGCTTTAATCGCGTTTTCAGATTACTCGGAGCTCATTAATGGAAATTTTTCTGACAATGGGTTTAATTTGAAACTGAAAAGGATAATGTTAAAGAATTTAAGGAATCATGACAAGGCATACAGAATTAAAAATAAGAGAAGTGCTATAAGACTTGGAAATGCAATTTGCTGTCCTTCTGTTACATATTCAAAGGAAGCTTTATGTGATTATGAACCGTTATTTAAAACAGGTTTTAGAAGTAATGTTGATTGGGAAACATGGGAAAGAATATCTAGAGCAGAGGGGGAGTTTTTATATTGTAATGAAATATTAATGGCACACAGAATTCATGAAGAGTCGGAAACATCAGCAGTAATAGGAGATAATTTAAGAAGTAAAGAGGATTATGAGATGTTTTTAAAATTTTGGAATAGACCGGTTGCAAAGGTCTTAACAAAAATATATTCTCTTAGTGAAAAAGAAAACAATGTATAGAAAGTAAGGTGTAGATATGAATCGGCTATTAATAGTAATCCCAGCGTATAATGAGGAAGAAAGTATAGAAGAAGTTGTGAATAATATTAAAGAAAATTATTCACAATTTGATTATGTTATTGTAAATGATGGCTCAAAGGATAGCACATACTCAGTTTGTGAAAAAAATAAATATAATATAATTGATTTGCCAATAAATCTTGGATTGGCAGGAGGATTTCAGGCGGGAGCAAAATATGCTTATTTAAAAGGTTACGATTGCTTTATTCAGTTTGACGCAGATGGACAGCATTTACCTGAATATATCGAAAAAATGCTAAAGAAGCTTGATGAAGGCTATGATATTGTTATTGGTTCAAGATTTGTGGATGAAAAAAAGCCTATTTCTGCTAGAATGTTGGGAAGCAGACTTATATCCACAGCGATAAAACTGACAACTGGAGTAAAAATAAATGATCCAACATCTGGTATGAGATTATATAGCAGAAAATGTATTAAGGAATTTGCACAGGAAATTAATTATGGACCAGAACCGGATACGATATCATATTTGATAAAAAATGGAGCAAAGGTTGCTGAGGTGCAGGTTGAAATGAAGGAGCGTGTTGCAGGAACAAGTTATTTGAATTTTGCAAGATCCATTTCTTATATGTTTAGAATGTTAATGTCTATATTGTTTGTACAGAATTTTAGAAAAAGATAGGGAGGATATAGAGTATGTCAACATCATTGAGAGTTATTTTATTTGTTGCGTCATTATGTGTTTTTTTCTTTATAATGAAGAAAATAAAGAAAGCAAAACTAAAAATTGAATATGCTTTATTTTGGATTGTATCAAGTATTTTATTATTAATTTTAAGTATTTTTCCTCAAATTGCATATTTTTTTGCAGATATATGCGGAATAAAAAGCCCGGTAAATTTTATATTTCTATTTTCAATAATGGTACTTTTTGTTCATAATTTTTATTTGACTTTAAGAATTTCCAATTTAGATAATATGATAAACAGTCTTACCGAAGAAATTGCAGTGAGAGATTATTATAAGAAAGAAGAGGAAAATGAAAGTAAATAAACTATTAACAATAGCGTGTCATAAATATGTTAGTAGTGAGACCTCTGAAAAAAATAATTTTGTTTGGAATATGATTGGAAGCATGATATTTGCGGCAGCATCAATGATATTATCTTTATTGATAATTAGAATAGTTGGTGAAGATGATGGAGGAATTTTTGCCATAGCAATAACAGTAGCGCAGATGCTTGCTTTTATAGAGTATTATGAAACAAGGACATTTCAGGTTACAGATACTAAAAGCACTTTTGAATTTGGACATTACAAGGCAGTAAAATATATTTTATTTGTTGTGTCGGTTGTTGTTAGTATCGTTTATTCGATATTGACAGCTAAATCAAATATATATAAGTGCATCGTTATTTTATTGATGTGTATTTATAGATTTGTTGATGCATATGCAGATTTATACGAGGGAGCATTTCAAAAAGATGGTCGTTTAGATTTAACAGGAAAATCTCAAGCATTTAGAACGGTTATGTCAGTTACTGTAATGTTAGTAGTTCTTATTATTACGAAAAATATGATTTTAGCTATATCGTTGTCAATTCTTATTGCAATACTTGGTTTGATTATTTTTGATGTAATGCCGATGAAAACATTTAGAAATATAGCTGTTATCTGGAATGAGAAATATATTTTGGGTATTCTCAAGAATTGTTTTCCTTTATTTATAGGTTCTTTTTTATGGTCATATATTTTAAGTGCTAGTCGAATAGCAATAGATGCAAAAATGGTATCAAACTATTCAGCATATTTTCAGACATTATTTATGCCTGTTTCTATTGTAAATCTATTTGCAACTTTTGTTATGAAGCCCGCGTTAACTAAATTAGCAGACGAATATGCTTCAGATTACAAGAAACCATTTATTGTTTCAATATCAAAAATATCAGTAATAATAGTAGGCTTTACTATAATTTGTATAATTGGGGCTTGGATTTTAGGAATTCCTGTATTACAGATTTTAACAGGTTCAGAATTAATACAATATAGGATGGTATTGATTTTACTTATGTTTGCGGGTGGAATTAATGCGTTATCTTATTTTGGTTATTATGTTTTAACTGTGATGCGAAAATCAGGAATGATAATTATAGGATATATAGTTTCTGCTATAGTTGCGAAATTGGCAAATGAATACTTAGTGGCTAGATATGGAATAAAAGGTGGAGCATACGGTTTTCTCACTTCTGTAATGGTGTTGTTTTTAATATTTTATTTTTGTATAATCTATACAATTTTAAAAAAGAACACAAAAAGAGATTAAGAAAAAATTAAGAAAAAATTAAGAAAAAGTTGAAAAAAATACAAGATTATAATATAATACTCCTTGTTTCTTTATATATAAATAAGGGGTATTTTATTATGCGAAAGATAAAAAACGAATTATGTAATAATAGACGCTTGTTAAGTGTAGTTTTAGCTATAATAGACGTGGCTTTTATTGCGTTATTATTAATTGGATTATGTATAGGAATATTCGGAAAACATACATATAATTTTTCGATTGAATATGGAGAAGAGCATTCAAATAAAAACTATGCCCAAATGTATTATGCGCCCAGTGTTAAGAAAATGACAGAAGAGGATAGTATTAATGCATATTTTGAAAATAAAAAAGCGAATTTCAAAATAAAAATGGGTCTGGCAGAAATCAACAATAATTTATTTAGAGTTGATCCTATAAATACATTAGAGGTATATTCGATTAAGAGTATTACACTTTCTGATTTTTGGGGAAATTCCATAGAAGTATCTGGTTCGAAACTAGAAAAATACATATCATCTCGTAAGGATGTTGAGTATGAGGTACATGATGATGGCTTGTATATTACTGCGCTTTACGATTTGGGGCTTGAAATTATAAGAAGACTAACTATTAAAAGTCAAGTCTTAAAATGATATTTTTGAATAAAGTACAGAAATGTATTTTAGATATATTTGGAACTCAGTTAGAGTTCATTGAACATTGAAAACTGCATGACAAAAAGAGCATCGTGATAGGTGCTCCAAAAAGGAGTATTGAATTAGAAAGATTTAAGCTACTTTTATGTATTGCTACTTTGTTTTTTCAAGATGATAAATCACTCTAACCAATTTTTTTACAGAGTGTGATATGGCAACATTGTAATGCTTACCTTCTGCTCGTTTTTTAGCAAGATAGGCTGCAAATGTTGGATCCCAGTGGCAGACATATTTGGTGGCATTATACAAAGCGTATCGCAGGTATCTGGAGCCACGTTTTTCCATATGTGCGTAGGCACCATCCAGTTGTCAGGATTGATATGTTGATGGCGAAAAGCCGGCATAAGCTAAGATCTTATCAGGAGAATCAAAACGATTGAAATCACCGATCTCGGCAATAATCATAGCTCCCATGCGATAGTTGATTCCAGGAATGCTAAGAATTGGAGAGTTGATTTCATCCATGATGATTTTAATCTCATTTTCGATTTCATCAATCTCTGAATCAAGTTCCTGAATAAGTTTGATGGTGTGCTTCAATTCAAGAGATTTGGCTGGCATATTTGAGCCGATAGAAGCTCTTGCAGAATCTCTGAAAGTAATAGCAGTATCTTTACCATATCGACCTTTGGAAGATTCGGAAAGAAGATTTGTAAGTCTGGTAAGGTGTGCAGTAGCTACATGTTTAGCACTGGGAAATTCAGAAAGCAATGCATAAACAGATGCCATATGAAGTGTTGGTACAAGTTTTTCTAATTCAGGGAATAAGATACAGACCAGTCTTGAAACGGAAGTTTTTAGCTTGGCACGTTCTTTTACTTTATCAAAACGATAACGAGTTAATGACTTTAACTCTTCGTTGTGGTAAAATGTGTCTGAGTAGGACTTTAAGTTCACATCAGACATGAGTATGGAAGCAATTGTGCGGGCATCTACTTTATCCGTTTTCGTCTGTCTAAGGCTTAGACTTTTTCTGTACAGATTTGTATGTAACGGATTGATAACATAGGTGGGCAGACCTTTATCAATGAGATATCCAAGGAGATTGTAACCTCGTTCTAAATAAACCGTCATGCGGTATCTAACTGATTAACAAATGAACAAAGAGACTGTGGTTGGAGCCTTCCTAAAACCATCAAGTGGTAGGAGAAATAAACCAATCCACAGCATCTTATATATCATAGCCGAACCTACAGAAGAGGTAAAGAATGGACTATGACCTAATAGTTGTAAAGACCTTGGAGAGGGTCTATAAAAACTACTACTATATAATACGAGGTGAATTTAATTATTCTGCTATAAATAATATTGGAGTTAAAAATGCATCGGGAGAGTATTTGCTGCTTTTGAACAATGATACCGAAATAATTAATAATGATGGTATTTCAGAATTGTTGGGATATTGTATGAGAGAGGATGTAGGAATTGTTGGTGCAAAATTGTATTATAACGATGATACTGTTCAACATGGTGGCGTAGTAGTGGGATTTGGCGGAATTGCAGGTCATACATTTATTGGATTCGGAAAAAATGAACCCGGATATTTTAATAGATTAGTATGTGCACAGGACTACTCTGCCGTTACAGCAGCATGTTTGATGACAAAAAAATCAATTAGATTATTGCATGAAAGTAAGAGATTTAGGAAAACTGGTTGTATATAATCCATATGCACAACTGCATCATTATGAGTCAAAATCAAGAGGCTCAGAGGATACTCCTGAAAAGATAAAACGTTTTCAAAATGAAATAAAATTATTTAATGATAGGTGGCCGGAAATATTCGAAAAAGGTGACCCATACTATAACCCTAATTTATCTCTGGATAGATCCGATTTTGGAATTAAGGAATAATAAATAAGAGGAAGAAAAATGTTAAAAAAAAGAAACAGAAGAATCATTACATTAATAGTTTGTTTTCTGGTTTTAGCTATTGTATCTACGATATACATTAATCAATACAGAAATGTGGAATATCAAAAGACGGCAGGTCAAATTGAAAATTGGGAAAAATATGTGTGTGAAGTAAAGAACTATTTCCAGGATGGAAACCGGTATAGTATGATCGGTGAAGATCCGCATGTAATTTTTGATTTTGAATCCTTGGATGAAGATATTAATGGAATAAGAATTACTTTTGCTGAAAAAGTAGGACCGATACAGATATTTGCTTTTGACAGGAATGTCGATGCCATGGACAGAAATTCGGTTGCTACTGAAAAAGATAATAGCATCGAGTATTGTGGATATTCTCAGTGGGAAAATTATAGGTTGGATGTAGACAGCGATTTTGAGATAAAAAATGTGGAATATATTTCAATGAAGCCGGTTCGTAGCTTTAATATACTCAAATATCTGGTTGCCTATATACTCAATTTGATTGTTGCCGGGATAATTGCATATAGTGACCCTGTTTACATCATATTTTCACAACTGAAGGATGAAGAAAGACTGAAACGGAAAATAGTTTTTTTTATAGCAGGCACTGCAATGAGTGCAGTGATTGCTTATGTTTTTGAGCGGGGTATTGTATATGCAGCAGGATATTCATATGTAAATCCATATAGAAGGTTTGCTATATGGGGAATTTTGGAAATATTAGTCATTGTTGCTGTATTGTGGAAAAATTTTATACAAGAGCTTCATCTTATATTATTTACTGTGATTATTATATTGGGTGCAATAAATGTATATGCTACTCCTATTGAGGTGGGAGTGTCATGGGATGATGAGATACATTATGCAAGGGCGTTGTATTTAGCGGATGGCATGACCGATTATGCAGAGGCAGAGGAAATACGCTTGATTGATAAATATGCGCAGAATATATATCAGCAGGATATATTCACCAGAGATGAAAGAAATAATTCGATTTCTGTAGGAAACAGATACTTACAGGACGGAGTGAAAGAGGTTGCAATCAATGGCAGTGGAATAAGCATTTGGTCAATTGCCTACGTTCCGGCAGCTTTTGGAATATATGTTGCCAGATTGGCAGGACTCCCATTTGCAGATATTTTCAGAATGGGCAAGATGTTCAATGTATTATTTTATGCATTTGTTTTTGCTTGGGCTGTAAAAAGTCTGAAAAAAAACGGCAAGATGTTTTGTGCTGCAATTGCTTTGATTCCGACAAATATTTTTCTTACAAGCAATTATGCCTATGATTGGTGGGTGACCTCATGGCTGTGTCTTGCATTTGCAAAACTTTATGGCATGATGGAGAGTAAGGAGAAGATAAGCACATTTGATTTTGCTAAGATTGTAGGTATTGCTTTTTTAGCAATTCTTCCTAAAGCTATATATGTGGTTGTATTTATTCCGTTTTTACTTATACCATCAGAGAAAATTGAAAAAGCGGTAAAATCAAGGCTTATTGCTCTTGCGGGAATGTTTGCAGGATTATGTACGTTTGTACTTCCGATACTTTATAATGTATCTGCAAATGTGTCAGCCGGTGATATGAGAGGTGGAAGTGATATAAATTCAACTGCGCAGTTGATATATATTTTCTCACATCCGGTAAGGTATATTGAGGTACTGTTCAGATTTCTGTGGCAGTATTTTTCTATAGATTTGATACCAAGCTATACCACACATATGTCATATTATGGAATTGGCCGATTTGGAGTAGCTGTGATGATTATAGTGATTGTTATTGCAATCATTGATAATGAAAGAAAGTTTGCATGCACCGTAAAATCGGCAATAGTATATAGGAGTGTAACCTGTGTTAGCTGTCTTCTGACTGTTATGGCTGTTGCTACAGCTCTGTATCTCGATTTTACAGCTGTTGGAAGTGATACTATTTTAGGCTGTCAGAGCAGATATCTGATTCCGGTACTGTTTCCGGGATTGTATTGTCTGTTTTACAATAAGCTGTCGATAGGCGAAAAGATAAAGAATTGTATTTTTGCACTGGCCATAATGAGTCTTAGCTGCATATATATATATAATTTATATAGTTTAATGATAAATAGATATTAGAGTATTAAGAGGTAGTATAATGCATAAACGACAAGACTGTTTTAATTATTATTCCAGCCTATAATGAAGAAGGCAGTATAGAAAATGTTGTAAAGAATCTTGAAGAAAATTATTCGGAGTTTGATTATGTCGTAGTTAATGATGGCTCAAAAGACAATACGAAGAAGATATGCGAACAGAATAATTTTAATCTTATTGATTTGCCTATCAATCTTGGCCTTGCTGGTGGATTTAGGGCCGGTATGAAATATGCTTACAAGATGGGATATAAATACGCAGTCCAGTTTGATGCAGACGGACATCATAGACCGGAGTTTATTAGCGATATGAAGAAGATATCCGAGAGTGGAGTTGATATTGTAATTGCATCGAGATTTGCAGAAAAGAAAAAACCGAGTGTGTGAAACTTTTTCTGTAAATAGCTAATAACAGCAAGGTCTTCTATGGTA
>ENA-OPBE01000120-OPBE01000120.1-human-gut-metagenome-genome-assembly--contig:-NODE-120-length-74323-cov-6.616053_pt1 | contig 74323 bp, 109 predicted proteins | sample MGYA00241066_ERZ501448 | MGnify/ENA primary metagenome ERZ501448 (study PRJEB25962, sample SAMEA2042585) | human gut metagenome | biome: human gut; feature: human-associated habitat; material: faeces...
ATTTAAACAAATTATTAATCAGAATTCTGTTGCATTTGCAAGTTGAATTCAGCATTTTATATTAGTGTAATTGTTAAAAAACTCCGTAGCGGTTACTATCGCGTCATCCAGATTTTCATAACTCCATGAAATGCACTCCGAATCGGACGGTTTCCCGGTGCAAACATTATATTTTGCACCGTTTTTCCGTATGTAGCATACTATTATTCTGTTGCATCTAAAATACTTTATTACCATAATTACCTATCTTTTTTTTGTTATTACTTTGAAAGCTTCAAAACCTTAGTACTGTTTTCGGCTAAAGCCTTATTTAATTTAGAGAGGTGATCCGGGTTTTTATATCCGTTAATCTTAGTCACCTTATCACCCTTCACGCTTACCATGAAAATAGTATCGCTTTGTGTCTTAGCAAACGAGTAGATAGTATGTATATTATTCCCATTGGAGAAACAAACGGCGCTTGTCAAAATAAGTAACAGTGTATATATTAACTTTTTCATAACCTTAAAATTTATCTGATTGATCCTTGTATTTTCTTATCTCTGTAATATCGGTGCCGCTGATGAACAATACAGCACCGAACAATAGCAACATAACGCAGAACATACTATTTCATTTTAAACGTTATACCCTCCGGTAATTTGGAATAGTCAACATTATTTAAGAAGTCTATAAAAAATTCTTGGCCTATCTTATCTTCATATTCCAACCAATTGAAAACAACTTCTTTCCTATCTGCGTAATATATTACGTTGTCAATTGATAGCCCAGAATCAAGAATATAGAGTTTAACCGTTTTTTCTTCTTCCAGCCTTGAAACCTTCTTTTCATAGTCTGAAATAATTTCCGCGCGTTTAACCTCGTATGCCCTGCGTGATTCTGCTTTCTTGCGCGCCTGTATTGCTTCAGGTGTATAATAACTTGATTCTATTCTTTCGTTAAATTCGGCGGCTTCTTCATCTGTGAAAGCCTCTATGTGTTTGCGCTCCTTGTCGTATTCGTAAGGGTTTACCCACTCATTACCCGTTAACGCTTCCAGATCCTTAATAGCTGCTTTTGATTCTTCATTCCAGCGGTTAACGATTCCCATTGAATAAAGAAGGTATTTAAAGTATTGTTTATCTTCTGACTGACAAAGCAAATTATATTCCGTTTCTGTGATACGCAAATAATCTATAACGGTTTCTTTGCTGCTGTTCTTCATGTGATAGTAACCGTTTTCAACCGCATAAAGAGGCGCGCCGTAACAGTCGGACAAATGAAGGGCTACGAACTTTGAAAATTCCGGGAAATGCTTTGATATCTCATTGTGGCAGCAACCGCCAGAGCACCAAACGAAACGCCCGTTTTGCCTCTTTCCGTATATGTCCGCCGTTATACTCCAATGGCATACGCCGTTCTTGCATTCGTCTGTAAGTTGTATTTTCACGTCAATTCTGTAAGTAGTTCCGTTTTCTACGTAGTTTTTCGATGCTGTATAAGAAAGTATATTTGTCTTCATAACATTGTTTTTTTAGTGTGAATAAATGGTTTTGATAGAGTGGTACTTGTTATCCCTATTATTATCCTATGATATAAGGTTCTTTCATGGGAATATATTCCATTCCGTTAAGCTGGTAGATAGGGAGAAAAATTCTAACCCAGCCGTTACCGGCATCGTAAAACCCTTTGAAAACAAAATCACAAGGAGAAGCACTATTAATTATATTAAGCTCTCTATATCCAAAAACGTTACTTTCTCCGTTCTTCTTGATGAACTTCTTTAACCAGTTCAACCCCTGTATGCCTTGTTCCTCCGTCAACGGAATACCGTAACCATCTCCGATACTTTCTAACCAGGCGTAATCTATAACATCCTTTTGTTGTCTGTTGGAACGGCTTTTCAGCAACTGTATTTGTCTCTTAGTGATTACACCAGCTTCTTTAATCTCTGAAAAGATACTTTCTAATGTCTTCATAACTGTAATATTTAAATGTTTATAATTCAACTTTATTACAGCGTCTAAATTTTATAAGCGGATAATTTGGAAGTTTAAACCAAGATAAGTACCTTTGCCTTTCCTGGTGGGGGGGGTACTTATCTAAGTTATTCCCTTCCTTGAACCTGTTAGCATTACCAGTGTTAGCAGGTTCTTTTATATCTCATCATATAAACAACGCTTGTAAGATTAAAGGCTTTATGTTTACCTCTTTCTTACATTACAAATATACGAATTATATTTGGAACGGCAAAGAAAATAGCAAAATATTTCAATAAAATAAGTATGTTTTATAGCATTAAATATAACGTTATAATACACTGATTTACAGCAATATACAAACATAATAATACACATATACAAATGTAAGTATATAATACTAAATAATAGGGTATATAGGGACATTATAGCATACGAACGTATAAGTATATAATAACTGGATCAACAAGCATAGCCTTATAATAGATTTTATCTATTGCTGATAATTAATTTATAGATATTATTTATAACAGGGATACGGGGGTATAGGGAGATTTGAAATATATGCATAACTGATTGATTAATAGGTGATTATATGGTTATGTTGTAGTTGCAGGTTAAGGAGATTGGGGTATTTGGTTGACAATCAATGAATTACGTCCATTTTGGAGCTTTTGTGATATTCGGGAAATTATCCTCTTTTGTAATGATATTACAACTTTATATTATAGCAATAATATAAACTATAACATATTGATAATCAATAACACACCATGCATACCCACGTAGAAAGCACCCCACCCCACCCCTATTATATGTAAGAATATCGGATGTAATCACCACCCCTAAAAATTTTTATTTTCCCCCATTTTTCGTCCAATTTCCCACATTTGTAACGATGTTTTACCCTCCAAAAAAGCCGTATTTTTTCAATAACTCCCGTTATTCTCTAAAAAATCACCTATTTTCTAAATTTTACCCCTATTTTTTTAGAAAATTACTTGTTTTATTATCAAGTAGTTGTATATTTGCATAATGATGATAAAGAACATATATATATATTTTTAACCCTCAAAAGAGAGAAGAGAAGATGTTATTTTTAAGAATGAGACCTAATCCCAGTTCCGTTATGTTCTTTATGGTATGCTTATAAAAACGTTATATAATAAATATGGATAGGAAGGATTTAAAGGATTACGTACTTGGATTATTATCCGAACATTGCGATGAATATGCGGCTACGTTCAGGGATATATCTTTGGTTACAAGCAATCCTGAGCGCACAGACAGATACGGCAGACGTCTTGAGGAGTTATTCAGGGAGGGTTATGGTGTCTTGACGAGGGATAACACCTCTCATTATAGCTCCTTGTATGTTTTTACAGGTAAGATTTATGAGTTCATGGATTACAATGTCCTGTATGATGCCGTAGACAGGTGGCTTGAGAAGATGGGTGTTGCAGCTCGTGACCGTACCAATAAGGCCATGTATGCCTATATGAACCGTATAATCAATGTTATCCGGGACCATGAGCTTCGTCCCGACCTTAGTATTATGTGCTTCACTAACTGTGTCGTTGACATGAACCGGTTAAAGACCTATCCCCACTCTCCCCGCTTTGATTGTGTGAAGATGTATCCGTTCAAGTATGACCGCAAGGAGATATTCAACTGTCCTATATGGAGAAGTTTCCTCGGAGAGAACTGGATGCCTACGGATGATATGGACGGTGTTCTTCCTGAGAAGCACAAGCGGAGAATATTACAGATGTTTCTTGGAGCCTGTCTTGTCAACAGACGTAATATAAGCTTTGAGTATTTCCTGATATTGCAAGGTACGGGAGCAAACGGGAAGAGTGTTATCTACCGGGTGCTTAAGGATATGTTCGGAGAGGACGAGATACTTAATATCAAGATGAGCCAGTTTGCCAGCAGAGGTGATGAACAGCTTCGTGCTGCGTATTCCATGTCCGGGAAGAGGCTTATGTACTGTACGGAGAGTAACCGAGGGGATTTTAAGGATATGAGCATCATAAAGGCTATCTCCAGCGGGGAACCTATTGCCTGCCGGGGAATAGGCGGCAATATAACGATGATGCAAAGACCGCCTATCATGCTGTGTAACTCTAACTACCGTTGGCAGCCAAAGGACTTTCTTAACCGGGAGGACCCGGATGATGAGAGTATGCAGAGACGGGCGCTCGTACTTAATTTCGACAAGACTATCCCCGTAGAGAAAAGGGATACCATGCTCGCGGAAAGGCTCAAATCGGAACATGCCGGCATAATGGCTTGGATAGTCAAAGGTCTTTGCGAGCTAAAGAAAAACAACTGGAGGATGCCGGAGAATCTCGGAGGAAAGATAGATATGAAGCTGGAGAGGATACGCTCTACGGTCATAGGACGGGACGGAAAGCTTGTGGACGGAAGTATATCGGAATACCTCAAATACAAGGAGTGCCAGCCCGAAGAATTTGAAGGAAGCGGCGTTATCAATTTCACATCATCGGAGATATACAAGAACTATGAACGATTCTGCAAGAAGAACGGGATCGTCCCTATGTCGCAAAGAAAGCTGGGTATCGACATGCTTTCTCTCGGATACGTGAGGGAAAAGGGATACAACAACTCTTATAATCTGTGGTGTGGGAACGAGGACATCGCGAACAATTTTATGAGACATGTACCCAACATTGCCGAAGAAGCGAAAACGAACCTGTTTGAGGGCTGGGAATATTCGGATGATGATTTCCTGAGTGATGATTTTGTTGAAGAATAGATTTGCAATAATAAATATAACACAAAAAGATTATGGATTTCGGAAAGACACAAGTCGGGAATATAACTATTCTCAAGTATAAGAAAGACGGCATTCCTTTTATCAAGGCATCAACGGTATGCGGTGATTTCTCCATTGAGTACAGCGCGGGAAGCATAATGTTTGTACTATTGGATAGCGTTCCGATAGAAGACAGGGTTGATAATCTGCCTATGCTAATGCTGCGAAACACCCAGTATGTGGGGAATTGTATTGACGCGAAGTTGCAGGTGGATGTGCTAAAGGCAGTCTGGGATGCCCTTGACCGCGCGGACGCCAAGCCGATTTCTGACGAGGAGGACGCCAAGATTATTGAGGAGGAAAGGCAGATGTATGAGATGAAAAAGGAAATGGAGGAAGCGTCTGATAAAGACAAAAACTGAACACAAACCTATGTATAAGGAAGAAGTAGCCGGGTGTCATTTCCCGGCTTTCTTTTTAGCGGCAAGGTACAAGGAGCAATTATTGCATGAAATTGGAAGATAAAAATGAGTGGTAGTATCTTCTTCTTTTATCTCGTCTTTCTTAATCTGCGTGATGTCTGCAATCATTTTAGTGAGGTCTATCCATTCTTTGCATCCCTCTTTGCCATCGTACTTTTTACGGGCGGCGATAAGCTTACGAAGCTGGTTTTCCTTTGAAAGCTCAGAAGCAATATCTTCATCACTAACACCTTCAACCAAAAACTCTTCCTCTTTCTCGCTCTCTTTCTGTCTACGATTTACACGCTTGTTTATAAAGGTGAGATAATCCATGAAGTCCTTATCCTGGGAAAGGAGGGCATTCATATTCTTCTTATTCATCTCTAAATTATACACAGGGTTATAAAGGCCGGAGATGAGATAGGCGTCCTTATCTTTCCATCCCAGCGCTAAAAGGTCTGCAAAAGCCTTTTCTTTTGCGCTGATCCCAAGCTTCCTACATTCGGTACCAAGTCCTTTGCTGAATGTAATTTTTTCCTCTTTACCTCTCAACATATTATTGTAACTTTTAATTATACAAATACAAAATAACAACAGCACCTTATATGCCACTGGCGCTGATAGTCGGATATAGGATGATACCCGACCATACTATCACAATAAGAGCATGGGTAGCTGCTCCCTCTATATGAATAAAAACCGATAGCTCCTTCTTTTTGTTTCTGAACTCCATTAAACCACATCCATGCGGACCCGATAGCATACCGGGTAAGGGTATTCAGTGAGTTATAAGAAGAGTTGGACTTCCCTACTCCATAACTTATTCCATTTGTATTAATGCGGGTTGCTGCGGATACCCCGGATTCTACGGCCTTTTTGAAATAGGAGCTATCATACGGAGATTTAATATTTTCCTTTATGCTGTCCTTTATTTTGTTTCGGCTTAGCCCGGCAATAAGCCCGGCGGCGACAGCAGCCTCTATCTCATACTTAAAGCGGTTGCAATAAATATCAATACGCTCCGAAAGCGTCTTTCCATGATCTTCCCTATTTATAAAAGCAATGATAGCCTCCCTTTCTTCTTTCCTGTCATAAACGGAAAGCGTTTCGGTATAGTCGTAAATCGCCTCTCGCAACTTTCCGATAACAACACCTACCTCCCTTTCGAGTTTTTCATTTGCGGAAAAGCGGAACATGGACGGTTTTATCTTATACTTCAAAGATATATCCACGATCTCGTTTGCGGCTTGCAAGAGAAGATCATCCAAATGCTTCTGCATGGATAATTCAGCCTTTAGCCGCTGCCTTATAAAATCTTTGGCTTCCTGTATCTGTTGTTGCGTGGGCTGTTTCATTGCTTATCATCTCCAGCCGGGTTGTGTTCGGGTTCCTCTTCTTCAGGAGTAGGTTGCGTGGTTTTGAGTTGATAAAGGATATCAGCCTGCTGCTCTTCCTTTTTCTCTCTCATTATCCTGTCCCAGTCGCGGGGATTGCTATACATTTGAATCTGCTCATTTGCGGTTTGACGTGATAAAAATCCGTTTTGCACACAAGTGGCAAGATTCTGCACAAGCTCCGATTCATTCAAATGAATATAGGGTTTTATCCAAGCATATACACTCAAGTTTTGCAGGTCTATAAGATTTTCCGTTTCCACTCCGTATCCATAGGTGAAAATCTTCACCATGTCGTCCACAAGGCGGTTATATTCTTGCGCATCCTTCATCGCATTCTCAAATGCCGGTGAATAAAGAAGCTTTATAGCCACGCCCGGAAGATCGCCGCTTCTTACCTCCGGAGGAATTACCGCAAACGACTGTTCATATATCAGCTTGTAAAGAGTATCGAGTTGCTTCTCGAAAGCCGTAGATACATCCTGTTTATTAAGGTATCCGGCTTCATCGTCCGGCCCCATTGTGATACATTTTACAGTTCCGTCAACACCCCCATCTATATTTATATTTTCTCCCTTGAAATACATAATCGGGAACGCATAGGCTGTATTGTTTTGAGATAGCTGGGAGAAAGCGAGTTCGTATTGCTCTATACTGTCTTGCGAGGGAGACCAACAAGCTCCGGCATCGCATCTATGGTAAGCCACAGGGATAAACGTAAACCCATGCTCTTGCTGGGAGACGAGTTCATAACCGTCCAATCCAAATAAGTTTTTTATTACTTGTTTGATTTTACTGTATCCCTTTCCCCCTTTTTTAAAGCGACGGAGATACTTTTCATCCCACACCTCCAGCCAGTCGGTCACAATATTCCCGCTGCTGTCGTAATCGGAATAAGAACGGGCAAACAAGGATAGTTCTCCTGTAACATTATCAAAATGAGGATACAAAACATCACCTTTTTCAAAAGAAAGGACTTTCCAATAGAATTTTCCTTTTCTAAGATATCCTACAAATGCCGTATCTCCGGTTATCTTTACAGACTTAGCGGCCTCATACCATGCGATTTCCATGTCTTTTACGGCCCATCCCGTTCTAAATTTAAAGAAGGTATCTTTCACTTTCTCATTCTCGGTATCGCCTTCCATTTCAAACTGAATATCATTCCCGCAAAGGTGGACAAGATGCTTGACCGTTATTATTCTTTGAAAAGCAAAAGCGCATCTGATAACATACTCCCTGAACCATTGCTTCGTCTCCGGGTCCTGCCTTAACCTGTCAGGATATACCAGCGGGTCATTAATCGCATGTCCCGAAGGCTCAAACTCACGCATGAAGTCCATTTGAGTTATTATCTGATACGTAGGATTATCAGACGGTTCATTGATGAGGGTGTTTCCTGAAATAACCCCGGCAGCGGCTTTATAGCCATTTGGCAATATCCTCCGGAACGGACGACGTACCATAATCTGGCGTGTGTTTATAATCTCCATAATCCTTTTGGTTTTGTGTTATGTTTTTTTATATCAAAAATTTGTCTGTAAATCATCGCTTCTATAAAGTCAGGAGAGTGCCCTACGTATTTTTTCATAGTCTCCTTTTTAATTAAGGCAAACCCTTTGTCTGTTTCCGCGTCCCGAATGGCCTTTCTCTCTTTCATAAGAATATTATAAAGGGTTACTCCGGAATATCCGTTTCCGGAAAATTTGCGCGATAACAAATCGGGATTTATGGATATCTCCTCGTTCTTTATCTTTTTTACAAGAATATCCGCACACTGTGATTTTAAAGAGGAGTACACATACTTGATTGATTTCTCATCCGCTTTTGTCGCGGGTATTGGAGCAGCCATATTATTAAACCTGACCGCATCGGGGAATTTTCCTTTAAAATCCTGACCGGGACCGTTTAAGTCAAAAACAAAATCCTTTTCCAGCACGCCCCACTCTCTAAGTTTATAGGCAACACACTCTTCCGTCCGCTTGGAATTATCCCTACTCACATATACATCTTCGATATGGTTCCCGATCCACAGCCACAAGACAAGGTTGTCTCCTCCCTCGTATGCAATATCGCATGATACCCTGCGCTTCTCGTCTCCGTATTGGGCGGTATTTTTAAAGAAGCGCTCCATGTGTTCCATCTTGATAATATCATCCCCGGCAGCTTTAAAGTTCCAGTTCCCCTCCAAGTCCCTTGCACGAGATTCTTCATCCTGCTGGGCGAGGTTGGCTAAATAATTAGGGTCGGAAGATATAAGAGCAACGTTCTCTTCAAGCTTTCCCTTTATGAATGTGACTGTCTTCACGAATGCCGACTTGTCGTAACCCTTACTGATAAGACCCGGCGTAAGCAACGGATCTATGATATGCCTGCATTGGTTATAAACTTCGTCTACGGAATCCCCCCAGTAAATATCTTCCGGTCGGTCGCCGTCCATGAAGCAATAGCGTATTACCCCGTCTCGCTCCGGAATAGGGTTACCGTTTTCATCAATCCACCAGTCTATGAATTTACGTACCCAGCTATCCGGATCAGGGTTACATGTGCCATAAAAACGGTTTCTTATACCGTAGGCATTACGGTTGTTGGTGATAAGGTATTTGAACTTCAGATAATCAGAGTGAGTGATTTCGTCTATACCGATAAAGGCAAACTCTTTTCCCTGAAAACGCTTTACGAAGTCTTCGTAAGAATCCGCATAATAGGAAAACTTTAAAAAACCTCCGTTATAGAAGTTCCAAGTCATATCCGAGATAGAGCGGTTATACTTTCCGTATTGAGAAAAAAGCTCATAAGACTTGTTTACTATATTACTCAAGTCCTCTTTTTCGTTTCTCAGGATTACAGAAGCAAAATTCGGGTTATTTATATCTTTCAAGACCTCCATTAGCAAGGCCCAAGAATTATGGGTGACAATAAAATCCCTTGTTAGAAACAAACTGTCCGGATTGGTCACTGCAATACAGCAACACTCCTTCTTCCCTATCATCTCGTAGCCTATAATTCTTCTCGCATTGATGCTTATCCCGCCATTATAAGGTTTGCATCTTTCTTTTTTCCTTTTTACGCGAAACATCCTTTCGGCATCCGGGATTCTTATATAAAGAGTGTATGCGTCATTACATTGTATAAATTCTCCATTGCTATTTCTATACCCCGCGGTGCCTCTGCCAATCGTCGCCAATCCTCCCAAACTGTTGATAAGGAATTTTACATCTTCCGCAAGCTGTTTGCTTATTGTAGTATAAGACAGGTGCCCTCTTTCATCAATAGTTCCGTCGGTATCCATTAAGCCCTGAACAAGCGCCCATCTTTCCTCCAGCGTCCCATATAAATACATGTCAGGAACGTGTTTATCTGCCGCACGCCCTGTTATATTCAATTTCTGAATCTCTGCGATAAGCTCTTTGTCGTTGATGCGCATGCGGTAGCAGCCTTTCTCAAACTCGCAAGAAGAATACCCTACTGATTTCTTGAACTCGCCAATGACTTCCTCGTCAGGATTAAATAAATAACAGCAGTTTTTACAGATTACACTATCGGCAATACATCCGTCCCCGATGAGCGCACCAATCAGATACGGACTGAATTTAGGCTTGAAGTATTTCCCTTTGGTGAATCGAACTGGCTTGCACAACGGAACAGATAAATGGCGCGGCTGCTTCTTTCCCTTCTGCTTTTCCATGTGGTCTATAATCATTTGAGTAGTCCACACCCGCCATTCATCCTCTAAGGGGAGGTTATATAAAGCCCTTTTCTTTGAACAATGGTTAGATTGCTTGATATTCCATAAGTGATCTATGCAACAGTCAGCATAAGAACCGTCAACGAATTTAAGCCTTACGCACTCTTTAAATCCCTGATAGGAATTGTAAACAACCCTTTGCATTCCTCCGTCAAGGCCAGTGATTATGTCGCCGGCTTTAATGTCTTGGATTTTTCTAAATCCGAACGGAGTACACACTAATTCATTGAATATCAGCGCTTTTCCGCCGCCACGGTTTCCTCCAAATATAGTAATATCTGCCGGAGACGCAAGGAACTTTTCTTGACATCCTTTTTGGGCGATTATATTAAGCGGATTTCCATATTCACGCAGCTTTTCTATGTGCGCATAAGTAAATACGCCCTCTCCATTTTTTGTATGTACAATTCCGTCGTATTCCATAAAAAAAATAAGCCGTCGCATGCAATATGATTTTGCATACTCCGGCTTGATTCACAGCTCTATGAGTAATATATAGTGCAAATATACGATTTTTCATCTATTTTCTAAATTTTACCCATAAAAATATATCTATAATGTTGTTTTTATAGAAAATAGGTGATATATTTGCATTATTAAATCATGTGATATGATAAAAATTGATGTCCAACTCGATGAAGAGTTACCTGATAGAAAAGGAAACTTCGCAATATGTCCGGTGTGTAAACAGAAAATAATGGACGTTGAGGAAGTTTGCGGAAGTTCTTCCATTAGGATTATATGCAGGAGATGCCGTAAATTTATGAGAGTTAGACTGACGAAGGAATAATAGTAATATTAGATATGCAAGCCAAAGAGCTTATTGACGCACAAAGCGTTGATAGGCTCTTTTTTTTATAACACAACTAAATAAAACACGATGGAGAAAGAACAAATCTTATCCGAATTAACGACAAGACTTGGACAAACCAGCCTTTCGTCACAAACATTAATGAAGTACATAGACCTTAACCCGTTAGAGGAAGGAAGTGAACCTGACGATACTTACTTCAACAAGGCTACCGGATTTCTGCAAGGGTTACAGGGACAGTACAACCATGATGTAGCAACACAAGTTGAGGATTTCAAGAAAAACTACAAACCTCAACCAATCCCGGACGATGCAAAAGACGAACCAAACGAGGGAACGCTTGCCGCCAAATTGAAAAAAATGGAAGAAGAACTTTTGCAGCTAAAAGGGGAAAAGGAAGCGGAGAAAAGAGCCGCGTCAATCAACGAGTTAAAGGCCGAATCCAAAAGCCAGTTGAAATCTCAAATCGAGAATGGTGGTAAAAACATCTGCAACGATGAGATCCTTGGCATTGCCATTTCCGATGTGGAAATTACAGACGGAATGAAAGTGGAGGACATTGTAAACTGTGCTAAACGCAACTATGAGAAAAGATACAAGGCGATTTTCGGAGACGGAGCATCCCCAAGTATCAATCAGTTTGCGGAAACCGGAGAAGAGCAGGCAAAAAGCCGAAGAGAAGCCTTTAAGGAGTTAATGAAATCAAGAGGCAAGCTCCCGAAAACCAAATAACACATTTTAAAACAGACAAAAAAGATGAGACAATTAGGAACATTCAACACTATCGGTCAATTCCGGTCGGAATTTGGCGGTAATTTTCCTGTATGGTCGAGAGTTCGAGAACTGTATCAAGGAGGCGGTATGATTGATGTTGCCGGAATGGGATTAAACCCTGGCGATATTATACATGCTGGAACAATGGTTAAGTTCAACGGCCCTGGCAAACAGGTAGAGGTGATTACTGCGGAGGGAGTGACAGGTGTAAAAGCGGTAGTAACGCTGACTATCACCAACAAGGCTACCGCCAACGGAGATTTATCCTTTGTATTGGGGAGCAAAAGCTACTCAATCGCAGTAACAAGCGCTTCGGAAACAACCCCCGAACTGGTCGCCACAAAGATTGAAGGCGGCAAGGCCACTTTCACAGAGTGGGATGTGAAAAGAAGTGGCGCAGTGCTGACATTCACGCAAAAGACAGCTGCAATGGTTCCGGCCTACATGTTTATCCCCGGAAGCACCGGAGTAACAGGGACAATGGAACTTACCAAGCAAGGTGCAACTGCAAGCGGAAACTTAAGTGACGTAAACGGCCTTGTATTTGAGGATGTCTGCATCCCCGAAGGTTGCATTTCTGCAACATGTGCCGTAGTAAGAGCAGGCAGAATATACGCGGACCGCGTAGCGGGTGGCGGTATTCCTAAATCAGTAGAAGCACAATTACCTATGATTGAGTTTGTGCGCGAATCCAATGAATAAGAAAGGGGGATAATATGTACACAAGAAACAAAGAATTTTACGATATTGTAGGAAGAGGGCTTGCTGCTATGGGATATACCGGCAACAAACCGTTGGAGGCATGGATTAACGACATGTTTGCGGATAAGTATAACGCGGAACAGACTTTTGCCCAAATGGGTTTCCCGTTAAATCCTAACATTCCTCTGAATCCTACTTACGAACAGATTGAGGCAACAATTCGCCCGTACACGCTGGCTACCTACGTAGATATTGACAGTGACGGTGCTACCAAGTCAACCGACGGCCTTTCATTGCAAATGGGCGGACTGCCTACTTTCAAGCACGAGATTACGTTAAGCCGTAAAATCTTGCGTGAAAAGATGATGCTGATGGATGCTATCGGCAGTTCTACACCGGAAATAGAGGCTACAATCATGGAACTTCTGTTTAATGGAGTAGACAGCTTGCTTGGAGGTAACTATAACACGTTCCTTTATCAGAGAAACCAAGTCGTATCCAAAAAAGGAAACCTGATTATTGATGCGGCCAACAATCCCCTCGGCATCTCTTTATCAATAGACTTTGGTGTCCCCAAGAAGAACATTAAAGATTCTCATTGGTACAAGAAGGTTGACGCAACCGGAGTTGTCACACAGGGAGCAGCCGTAGGTACTACAATTGATCCTATCAAGGTGATGCGTGACGTTAACCGAGACAGCCGACAGAAAGACTTTGCGCCACAGGGACACTGGGAAGTAAGCAAGACCACATGGGACGACATCATCAGTCTGCCGTATTTCCGTCAGATGTACACAGTCGCCAACCGTCCGGACATTTCCGACAAAGACATGCAGCTTGCTTTTGCAAATCTCGTTCCTGACGAAGTAATCAAGGCGTTTATCGAAGCTCGTATCGGTGCCGAAATCAGAGTAATTGATTCTATCTCCGTAGTAGAAAGCTACGACAAGGATACGCAGAAAATCAACTACAAGACCTTGCAGAACTTTGAGGAAGGAGTTATGGCGTATGTCCCGAACGAAGATTTGGGAGACGTACAATGCGGACGTCCTATCTTCATGGAAACTCCGGGTGCACGTACAGCATTGTATGACGGCGGCCGTACTCTGATTCGCCAAGTATTTAACGACGAAACCATGACGCAGACTATCAAATCGGAAGTTACCGGATTGGTTGTTCCTAACAAGGTTCGTTGGTTCTACTACTTGAACGTTAAGGGTAAATAACCATGAAAGATTCTCTAAATACAACTACCGGCACAACCATTGAAGAATACCTTCGTGGCTGTGTCGGCTTCGAGGTTACAGACAACGCAATCAATACGATATTGATTGACAGAGGCATCACCTCCGGTTCTGATGTAACTACAATCGAAAAGCGTATCAAGGACTTATGCCGGGCAGATCTCTATATGTGGTGCGCGAGCACTCCGAGTGTAACGGGAAGTGTAGAGGATGCCAATGGTGTTTGGAAACATAAAGAAGGCGGTACAGAGAGCTCCGCTTATGACAAGCGCAATTTACGGCAAATGGCTAATGACATATATGCTTTGTATGGAGAGAATGTTAAGAAATCGTCTATTAAGATTGTCAACTTGGGTATGAACATGAACAAAAGGTGGCCTCTATGAAAGTAAACAATCCACGTTTTCCGCATACATGCAAGGTGTATCGTATTTCGGGGGAAACCTCGTTTGAAGACGGATCGGAAACAGTTCTGTATGAGGGAGAATGCAACAAGTATGGAAGCTCTTCTTTGAGAACATTTACGAAAAGCAACGTTATAAAAAGCGATTACGCCATAGATATTCCCGGACTTGTGAAGGGTATTATCGCGGGAGACCTTGTTGACGTTACCGACTACGGCGGAACCTTTGAAGCGTGTGTTGTAACTGATTGCTATCCTACGGAAATGGGGACAACGCTATATTTCAATCTGGCTAAAAATTAAGGTATGGAAGATAATGCTAAAGTCTTGGAGGACGCGAAGAAGAATATTAATTCTGTTATTGACAACTATATGTTGGATAGGATAACGGAGATCGCCATTAAGCTTCTGCATGACGGAGTAGTATCAGCACAATACCATAATGTAACCGGAAATACGTTAACTTCATTAGCTGTCGGAATTTATTATAGAGGCGGGCTTTCCCGAATAATAACCGCTGTTGTCACACAAGGATTAAAGAACGCTACCCGCCCTAAATTGAGCAGAGGGGATGGACTTGGAGTGATAATGGTAAGAAGCTATGAAAACGGAAAGCTTATACCTATAAAAAAGTACAACCTGATTGATACCAACGGAGAATACGGATTAACCACATCTGTAAATTTCCTCAAGAATTATAGGTCTCCTCGTGATGTAATAGGGTTGGTAATGTGCACAGGTACTGAATATTCCAACTATTTGGAATCCAAGAAAGGACTGAATGTGCTTTCCGACACATACGATTACGCAGAAAGCATAGCTAAGATGACATTTAAACCGATGTAAGTTATGGGATACGAGCAGGATTTTAAATACAAAGACGCGCTTAAATCATTGTTTAATGCAGCAACTGCGGTTAGTGATAACGTGTTTACCAATGACCGACCCGCTGCCGTTCCTAAGCAAATGGATAATTTCATAGTAGTATCACTACCAGGACAATTGACTTCCTCGACTTACGGATGCGGTTTTGGAAACGTACAAACATACTGCACCGTAGAGGTCTACGTGAGATTAAAGAAAAGCGGCGTTGAAGATTTAAATGTAATGGACGCCCTTGTCGGGAAAGTTCTTTCCTTGTTCCCGATTAGTGACAGTGTTATCACCGTCTCTAACCCAAAGCTGACATTGAAAGGTAATGACGGATTAGGGTTTAGCGCTACATTGATAAGGGCTGACCTTGTGATAAAATAAACATAAAATAAACGATTAAAACTTTTTATTATGGCAATGAAATCAAAACAAGAGTTGAAAGAAGTGTTTAGCGGTCTTTCTTCTATCATGCTGGTAAAGGGTGGTATTACTGACTTTGCAACAGTGGAGCCGGATTTTGACTTGCCCGTTACTGTGGATTCCCTGAACCTGTCCCAAGCAGAACCCACGTTGAACCGTACAAAGGTGCATGGACTTCAAGCGGACTGGGCTGTAACAAGTACAGCAGGTGACATTACATTTGCGGCTACCGTACCGAGTATAAGCGAGGATTTGGTTAGCTTCTTCCTCGGAGAAGCCAACAAGGTAGCAACTGCTTCCGTAAACGGACAAGAGTATTCCGGAATATCCGTAACTCTGAACAGCAAGAAGATTAATGCAGGCTTTGCGTTGTTGAGCGAAGACGGAGAGAAGTGTATATTGGTTAAGAAAATGGCTATCTACGCACGCCCGTTGTTCGAGAACGCATCCACCACTCCGTTTGCATTTGCGCTTAGTGGAACGATTGAAATTGAAGACGGTGCAGCGTCCACTGCTGCTTCTGACGACAATATCGCGTTCTTAACAAAAAAAGCCTCCTGACCGTAGCTCCTACTTCCCTGTCTTTCGTCAGCAGCGCTGATAATACAGGGAAGACCATTACAGCTACAACAGAAGAAAGCCCAGTATCTGCTTCATCAACAGAAACATGGTGCAAGACTTCCGTAAGCGGCAAAGTGGTAACGGTCAAGGTTGATGCAAATAATGGAGCATCTGTCAGAACTGCCATTGTGAACATTTCTACCGCAAGCAAAGCAGCAGCAGTAGAAGTTACACAGGCTGGTACTGGTACCTAATATTAATGGCGGTGAGCTTTATGCCGCCGCCTTTTCTTTTTACACCTCAAAACATTATGAACGACAAAACGATAACTCAACCTACTTCGGTAGAACAGGAAAGACTTGATGAAGTGCTTGAAAACAGCACAGACTATGTATCTCTTCGCGAAAAGGAGATTGGAATAAAGTGGCTTCACCGGGGAACGATAAGAAAGCTGACGCACACCTTTATATCATGCAAACAAGACGATGAGGTGACAGCCCGATGTGCTTCCCTTATAATCCTGAATAACTGGTGGAAAATAAGGCTTTTCCATTGGATACATTGGCGCATTCTGTGGAAGAAATATACAGACCAAGAACTGACAAGTGTCGTCGCTCTTGGTAAAAAAAAAGTGGAATTTCAGAGACTTCAATACTTGAACATTACCATGTTCTTGACAGGAATGAAGGACACAGTGATGACGATGACGAGAAAGGAAGCAGATCGTATCCTTCAAGAACTTCGGCAGGAGCAGCCTTTGCAAACGGAGAAAAACATCCCGAATTAACCCGCCCTCTCGTTCTCTTTTGGGGAATGGTGAATATCCCTAACTGGTACATGGACTGGGTGCTTACCAATGCTCTGTATGAGCTTCTTATATGCGATGCTCCTATTGTGGTGTACAATAATGACGATAAGGCAGACAAGGGAATGCACACTTCCAAAGAGATGAAAGAGCTGACAAGAAAATGGGAGGCAAAAAGGAAAGAGCAGGAAGCTAAAGGACAAAGAATATCTCTTAATGATTTTATAGTAAACGGCGTTAACGCTATTAAAAAGGACACAAAATAACAATCGACATGGCAGACCTCGGAAATTTGAATTTTGGGATTCACCTGAAAAATTATACAGAGCAAGAATACGAAGCTATCAAAAAAAAGCTCGTCAACATGCACGCAACCGTCAGCGCGAAAGTAGGATTGAAGGTTGATGTAAAAGAGATTGAGGATAAAGTAGATTCCTTGCTGAAAAACAAGACGTACAAGGTGAAGCTTGAGGTGGATAGTGAGAGTATCAAGAAGCTTACAGAAACCTTTAAAGGGCAAGGTGTGAATACAAGCGAATTAAGAGCCATGAGGGGTGTTTCTCAAATAATGCGTGCCGACGCTTACGCCAACTCTCAAAAGGCCCTTGAGCAGCTTAGAAACGCCCGTTTACAAGCAGCAAAAGCCGCAGATACGCATAATTCCGCTATGAAGCGGGCAAATACAACCATGTCTTCCCAGTCTCGAATAGCCGGAGAGTTAAGAAATCAAATCGCCAACGTGTATTCCATATATACAGTAGAGCGTTTTGTTAGGGGATTATATACCATTGGTGGGGAGTTCCAAAAACAACGCATCGCACTGACCTCTATTATCGGGGATAGCATGAAAGCTGAAACGATATTCAACCGCATCAAGGAGTTAGCGGTGGCTTCCCCGTTCCAGTTTAAGGAATTAGCGTCATACGCAAAACAGCTTTCTGCATATAGTATCCCCTACGAAGAGCTTTACGATACGACTAAGCGGCTTGCTGATATTTCCGCGGGTGTCGGTGTTGATATGGGACGTATCATATTGGCATACGGACAAGTTCGTAGTGCCGCGTTTCTTCGCGGGCAAGAGCTTAGACAGTTCACAGAAGCAGGCATTCCGTTAGTTGATGAGCTGGCGAAACGGTTTACCGTTCTTGAAAATAAAGTTGTCAGTGCTGGAGACGTATTCGATAAGATCAGCCGAAAAGAAGTCAGCTTTGGCATGGTGAAAGATGTTCTTTGGGAGTTAACCAATGAAGGCGGGAAATTCTACAACATGCAGGAAGCTCTCGCAGAAAGTCTTGCGGGTAAATGGAGTAACTTGCAAGATGCTTGGGATGTAATGATGGCAGACATTGCAGAGGGTAATAGCGGCGTCCTTTCTGATAGTTTGGAAATACTTACCAAGCTGATGAAACATTGGGAAACCGTTGCCGATATACTTGGCATGTTGGCGTTTGTATATGGTTCGTATAGAACTGCTGTTATGTTGACCAATGTCGCAACTAAGGGATTGCTGGTTGTGCAAAATGCGTTAAACGCTGCAATGAAAAAGAATCCAATAATTTGGATTATAACTCTTATCGGAACCGTAGTAGGAGCATTGGTTATGTTTCGAGAGGAAGTCAAAACTACAACAGAAGTTATTACAGATTTAAATAAGACTATTTCCGATACGAACGATAAGATGAAGGGGAACAAGGCTGTTGACGGACTTATAGACCGATACGAAACCCTTAGCCAAAAAGCCAACAAGAGCGCAGAAGAAAGCAGGGAATTAGGACGTATAACCAAGAACTTATCTAACACCTTCAAGGATGCAGTAACCCAAACAGACAAATACGGAGTAGCAATATCCCTTTCTGTTGAGAAGATGCGAAAACTTTCTCAAGAGCAAAAGGAATTGTACAAAAAACAATTTATCGGCACCATGGCAAATGCGCAAATACAAAAGCAGAGCGTAGACGTTGAAAGAGAAAGGCTTGCCGGGATTATCAGAGAGGGTGGATATAGAAGGTTTGACGAGACAGGAAGAGAACTATCCTTTGCCAAATATAAACCGGAGGATATTACTAAAGCAAGAAACAGACTGTTGGAACTTGAAAAGCAAAGTTTAGACTTGGCTAACATTATAGATACAGCCAGACAGTCTTATCATTCGATGAGCCAAATAGATATAAGTAAACCATTGACTGATTGGGAAAAGGAAGCAAACTTGCTCGCTGGAGATTTGAATGTCATAAAGCCTAAAGAGAGTGAATCGTATGAAGAATACATGAGCAGGTTATCTACTAATATAAGTGATTTAAAAAAGAAAATAGACAGCCTTAATCCGAATAATAAATTTTCAGAAAAACAATTAGCGTCCTATAACAAAGAACTTGATACGACAAGGAAAATATACGAAACGTTAGGCGGAAGAGAAAAATCAACAGATACAGCCAAAGACCCTATTGCCGAGCAATGGAAGAATCGTTCCGACCTCATAGAAAAAGCTATATCCAGCTACGAGAAATGGAGAAAAATAGAGGGGGAAGAATCGGCATCCCAAAGAGTAAAGAATATACCCGAATTTGCACCCGTATTTGATAGCAAGGGGGTAAATTTAGACTTGAGCGATCCGAGTAAGGCGTACAAGTATATCCAAAACCAGCTGGATCAAAGCAAGGAGAAGCAAAAAGATTTATATGTTTCTCTTGGCGTTAAGATAGACAAAGAGCAGATTGAAAACGCAAAAAAAGAAGCCGATAACGCCTTAAAGGAAATAGAGAAATATGTCTCTCAAGCCGGAGAGAAATGGGACTTGTATAAAAAGCTATTTGAAGCGACCGGAAACAAAGCACTTTCCATGAACATTGCTTTCGGTGAAAACATATCATTTGAAAGCATTGTTGAAGATTTCCGCAATCAGCTTGGAGATGCCCTAAAAAAGACAGGAAGCAAGCTTTCCATTACTGATGTCCTTGCCATGAAAGAGGATGACGTAAAGAAGCAATTCGGAGAAGGACAGATTTTAAAGCTGTATCAAGCAATAAGCGAGGAGGGCAAGAAAATGCGGTCTGAAAGCATTGAAAACCTTTCAGGCATGATAGAAGATTATAAAGACTATTCCCAAAAGATAGAAGATATTGAACGTAACCGCCAAAAGAGCATTGCAGATATAGAGAAAAACAGGGAAAGCATAGGCAGCAAAGAGGCCGACACCCTTGTAAAAGAAGTAAACAAGCGGGCGCAAGAAGATACATCGTCTGTGCTATTCGATCAATTCAAGGAAAGCAGTGACTGGGTGCGTATCTTTGATGACCTTGACCGGGTATCTACATCTACGTTAGACGACATGATTTCTAAGGTAGAGGAATTTTCCCAAAAGCAAGGATTATCAATCGAAGATACCAAAGAATTGGTAGAGGCGTTGCGTAAGCTTCGTGGAGAATTTGCAGAACGAAGTCCGTTCAAGGCGTTGGAGGCCTCTTTTAGCAGCATTAAGGAGGCTAAAAACAGGCTGGAAGCATTGAAGAGCAGCGGAGCTTCTAAGGCAGAAATAGACGCAGCGGAAAATGATTTGAGTTCGGCTTATTCCGACCAGTCAAAGGCCATACAAGGCGTAATCGGTAAGTTTGATGCGCTTGCAGGAGCTGCGGATTTCTTAGGAGGAGTGTTTGAAAATCTTGGACTGGGAACAGGCCTTTCAGATGCTGCTGGAATTTTGGGAGGAGGGATGCAAGGAGCATCGCAAGGCATGGGAATGGCGACTTCTTTATTCGGGGCATCAGCAGGTCCTTGGGGAGCAGCAGCAGGTGCAGCGTTAAGCCTTATTTCCGGCATTGCGCAACTACATGACAAAAGACTTGAAAGAAGTATCCAGCGTAGCAAACAAAGAGTTGAGGAATTAAAGTCCGCCTACGATCAATTAGGAAAATCCATAGATAGATCGCTTGGTGGAGATGAAAGCATAGAGCGTGCCATATTGCTATATGAACAGTTGGAAGAACAAGTTAAACGCGCCGGGAGTTCGCTTACCGAAAGCTATAAAATGCAATTCCGAGTATTAAAGGACGAGGGTTTGGACTATGTGGAAGAATTAAAAAAACGGATAAAATCAATGGAGAGCCTCCCAGCCGGGATGCAGCGTTTTATGGGATTAAACTTTAAAATAGGTGTAGACAAGGAAGCGCTGGAGGCATTGGAAAAGGTTGGTGTGGGAAAGGAACTTGATAACAGCGTCCTTAAACAATATCAGGCCCAATACGTGGGACTTGTTTCTCAACGTGCAGAGATAGAGGGACAATTAAGAAACGAAGAAGGGAAAAAGAAATCTGATGCAGGAAAGATACAAGACTATAAGAACCAGCTTGCGGAACTGAACGAGCAAATCGCCTATTTCGTGGAAGATCTCACCAAAGATTTGTACGGAATAGATTTTCAGGATTGGGCAAGTCAGATAAGCGATGCGCTAACGGAAGCCTTTGCCAACGGAGAAGATGCAGCGCAGGCTTTTGACAACGTAGTGAACAACATCATGCGAAGTGTTGCCAACAACATATTAAAGAACTTGGTAATACAGCCCATGTTTGAAAAGTTACAGGATAAACTTTTCGGAGAAAAAGGCCTGTTTAAGGAGTTTACAGATATTCAAGACAATGGCGCTGTTGCAGCAGGGGCTATAAAAGACTTTTTCGACAATGAGGGGAAAGCCATGATAGATGCCTCGCAATCTTTCCTTGAAGCCTTTGATAAAGCTACCGGAGGAGCGCTTACAGCTACCGGGGAATCTTCCACATCCGGAATGTCAAAAACGGGCATCCAAGCCAGTGAGGACACTATGAACAGAACCAACTCCTATCTCAATAGCATCCGACAGGATGTAAGTGTAAAACGTGCTCTTCTTGAAAAATTAGGAAATGAAATTTTCCCAAAGTACAATATTCTCGCAGAACAGCAACTAACGCAATTAAGAGCGATAGCTAACAATACGCTAAGAAGTGCTCAAAACACAGAAGCCAACTTGGCTGTGTTAAAGGAGTTTATGGGATTAGTGGGTATGGTTATAGACAAAGGAAAACGAAAGATTAATATATAAAATTATGAACGACAAGGATTTAAGCAGAACATTACTCAACCAAGCGGTATCGCTGGGATTATGTACGGAATGGACGGAACAATGGGGTTCTCCCGATCAACAAGCGTTAATTGACAAGTATTTGCATGGGATTGATTTCTGTATAGACAAAGGGTACCCTACCAATACTTTCATAAAGGAAAACTTCGATAGGGATATTCTTCACAAAAACAACATTTTTGTTGATGAAGATGTACAAAAGCGAAATATGAGCCACACAGCCGTACTGAACGGAAGCTGTAAAGGTACTCTCCTATTTGACGGTTTCTCTATATGTGATTTGTATGTCCGTCATGATAGCGAAGTGACTATTGACTGTTCTCAGTATTGCAAGATATTCATTAACGTGTATGACCGGGCAAAGGTAAACGTAATTCAAAAAGGAATAGCATCTGTATATGTATATATTCATGGAGAGGACTGTGTAGTAGAAACCGAGGGAGATGTATTGCAAAGAAAAAGCCAGATGTAGTGTCTGGCTTTATTGTTTTATCTAAATAATAGTCAATTTATAAGCTTGCAAGCCACTTCTTGCCTGACTTGGTTTTAAGCCAAAGTGCAAAACCTCCCCCTATTATACTCGTAAATATAAATAATATTGTCAATCCATCCATATAATCACAACCCTTTTATCCACTTTTTACCGGAGGGAGTTTCTGTATAAATCCAAAAGGCAACAGTTATTACTGTTATAAGCCCAAACCCATATAATGCAACCATAATATTTATCTTAAAATGTTATTACCTATTTTTGCAAATAATACCGTAAGTATAATTCCCATAGAAACAAGAACAATTAATAAAATGTTATCATAAAGTTCTTCTTTCACAAGGGTTATTGCCAATCCCAAAGATAATACAGTGAAAGAAACTTGCGCCAAATTAAAAAAGAATCCTGCAAGTTTTTCACGCCTTACCTTATCCTTTTCCTTGCCCTCTTTCTTCGCTTCTTGTTTTTCGCTCCAATTACTCATTATAGCGCTATTTGATATGCAAATATAAGAAAGATAGAACGAATAAGCAAATAAATAACCAATAAATCAGTTTTTTAACAATAGTAATTTTAGAAAGATAGAACGAAAATATGTAAGGCAAGAAAAGCAGAGAAAATTTCGATTGGAAATACCTAATCAAAATTATAAAAACCGCTATCTACCAATACGGCAACCCTTACAGGTGAGAAGTTGTTGTCTTTTTTCATTATGGTTATTTATAAAAAATGCCCAGGGGTCGGCATACCCATTATTTAAGGATAAGCGGCAAGAAGCTGCTTTCGGGTATGCGTAGCCATGAGCGTAATTATGATGCAAATATAGCGACTAAAGTTTATATTGCAATAAATCACTTATTTTTTTATACATGTTTAATAGCATACAACGAAGTGGCACCAATCTAAATGTTTAGTTTTTAATAGATTACTTATTAATACAGAATAACTTTCTCTCACAAACAAATCAAGCGGAGTTTCCTCCGCTTGACCTGATGATGTACTAATATATTAAGCCTTAAAGTTGTGTATTACTCTTTTGTAGCTCTGAACTTCATTTTATCACCTTCGCTATTAGAGTAGTCTATTTCCGCATTCTTACCGTCAAATGACGTAAATGTATAACGTTCGGTAATAGGGTCTATTGTAGTTCCAACAACGGTACTCCCTTCAAGTTTCCATTTTCCAATGTAGTAATCTCCGAATATTACAGTCTTGTAAGACCCATCGCTTCTTAGTTCCATATATATATTCCCTTTGGATATATCAGAACTTGCGCTTCCCTCTTGCACCCAAGTAACATTCCATTTTCCTGTAACTTGCTCAGAGGTAATCTTAACTTCGTCGTCATCATCCGAACATGCACTAAACATTAACATTGGCAACATTGCCAGTAAAAATAAAATCTTTCTCATAAAGCATTTGTTTTTGTTAATTAATGTGCGGCAAAGTTAACAACTTTATATTGATAAATATTATTTTATTTATGATTTATTGTAACAACTATTGTATGTTATAAAACACATCCACCCTTTTATTATCCGCATCGCTTGAGAAAATCACCTATTTTCTATATATTTGCACAAAAATATAGAAAATACATGAAATAATTATGAAAGATGAGATAAGTAAAAGAGAACGAAAGGAATTGCAATTACACAGGAATTGTAACGAGTTTATTGTTCAGCTTGAAATGCTTATAGCAGAAGTTGCGGATTTAGAGCTGTGGAGAGCAGATAACGGATTAGAGCAAGAAGAAGAAATAGACAAAAGACTGGCAGCCATTAAGAAGATGAACGCCAGCCTAAAGGATTTTGTGCAACCCATTAGAGATTGTGACGTTTTTTTATCCCGTCGAGGATTGCTTTCAAATAAACAAGATCAGTCTCTGAATTACCGCCTGCGGTAGCTCCGTTTGTGCGAACGTACGCTTCTGCTGATTTTGCAAATCTGTAAAGTTTTACAATAGAGTTCTTCTTCTCTTTGTAGAATCCGTTATCTGATAAGTTGAGTTTTTCAATTTCGTCTAACACAGATTTGCAAAAAGCAAGAAATTCTGAATAGGTCATATTCTCTGATTGGAATACAAAATCTCCAATAGAGAAACTATCAAATACATCTTTCATATATAGATAAATTTTAATTGTCGCAGCAAAGGTAGCTAATTATTGAAAATATATTTGGCTACCATTGCTATTTCAAAGATTATATCTATCTTTGCAGTGCGACACTTTTATATACATATTTGGATTGGGGATTTTTTATGCCCTATATTGAACTACTGCCCAAAATATAAGCAGAGGTTTCTCCGTACATATTTCGCCCCAAAGCCAATATGGAAGTGTCGCAACTTGGAGAAAGCCTCTGCTTTCTTCTTATATTATTAACTTTTAATTTTCATTGTTTATGCGACACTTGAATGAAAATCAAATCTTCCAATACAATGGAAGTCCTATTACCTTTCAGAAAGGCGATAGTGTAATGGTGAACGCCACCGAAATGGCCAAACCGTTTGGAAAACGCTGTAATGACTTTTTGTCAACAAAACAGACAAATGAGTTAATTAGCTCATTATCAGCCAAAACGGGAATTCCCGCAACGGGTTTAGTTACTGTAAATCAAGGAGGTAACAATCAAGGTACATGGTTACATGAGGATTTGGCATTAATCTTCGCTCAATGGCTTTCTCCTGACTTTTATTTATGGTGCAATGACCGCATCAAAGAGCTTCTCCAATACGGCATGACCGCCACGCAGCCAACTTTGGAGCAGATGATAAACAACCCCGATCTTGTTATCAGCCTTGCCACACAGTTAAAAAATGAGCGTGAGGAAAAGGCGAGATTAGAACAAGAAAAGAAGCAGCTTGAAGAGAAGAACGCCAAACTAAAACCCAAAGCCGACTTTGCCGAAGCCGCTTTCAAAGCAGAGGGCAAAGTAGACATAGGCCAAGCCGCAAAGATTCTCAACCTCGGTTTCGGGAGAAACACCCTTTTTAAAAAGCTAAAGGAAGTGGGCGTATTCTTTAAAGACAGGAACGAACCGAAACAAAAGTACATTGACGCCGGGTATTTTGAAATGACGCTGTTACCGCCTATACACAGAGACAGCCACCTCGACATATTATATCAAAAGGTACTTTGTAAGCCCAAAGGACTTGCTTATATCAATCAGTTGTTCGGTGGGAAACCTTCTGACAGAAAGATTTCGCCTATAAAATAGTATAGCACAACAACACATATTTGCGTAGTATTTAGTAAATTTGCAGAAAACGAGTAGGTTATGGAGCGAATAAGACTTACAAAGGAGGAAAAGCAAGCATTTAGGATCGTTTCGGAATTTGGCGGAGAATGTCCTGTTACATATCCGAAGCATGTATTTGCCGCATCCGTTCGCTCCATTGAAAGAAAAGGGTTAGTAAAGGCTTCTTATTTGGTTGGCGGTCAAGTGTGGAGCGTCAAACTCACCGAAGAGGGAAAGCATTACCTTGCCGTTAATCCAAACTTGCATAATCCTGTTAATTGGAATTTAATACTTTCCGTCATAGGTATTATTATATCTATTATAGCCTTATTCGTAAGCTGCATGAGGAAATACTAATCGTACTATTTAATAAATTAGCAGTCGGTTCAAATGCCCGATAGCTATAACTATACCCCTATTATTAATATCTAAACAAATATTTCATCATGGAAGAAAAAATATACGAATTGCAGAAAGAGAATGTTTTCCTTGCGAGACAATTATTGCGCCTGTCCGAAGATTTAGAGTTGGCACATAAAAGAATAGATGAGCTTGAAAAGGCGCTGAAGGGGAAACGCATGATAAATCCATACATGAAAATAGCTACTCCGGGCAAATGAAATTTATATGGCCGGATAGTATTGGCTATTAATCATAAGCAGAAACGATAAAAATCATCTATTTTCTATGTTTTTATATTGATTATTTAGAACATATTCTATATATTTGCATCAACATTGAACAAGCCAAAGAGCTGATTAACGGTATTCCCGTTAGTTGGCTCTTTTTGTTTTTTTACAACACAAACTCAAGATAACACATGGCAAAGCTTTACAGTATCTATTTTCAAAAGAGTAAGCCGGGAAGTCCTGTTATTGATACAAAGTCCCAATGGGGAGTTGTGTGCAAGGACTTTCCGTTTGCTGTTTACGGAGAAACTAAAGAATTGCCGAAGAGAGACTGGAAAGACGAGGACGGAGAGGATACATTTATCCCTGATAGACTTTACATGCAAGCCTACGATCTTGACGTGGAATTTGCATACAAGGGAGAAATGGATACAGCCAATGAAAAGGTGATTGGCTTTTTGGATTACCTTTCCGGCAAAGACAATTCCGGTGCAGAGCTTAAGGTTTACGACACCTACACCAAGATAGGCAGGCAGAGTGTCTACTACAAATCCGTAGAACCGGATCTTTTCGTTCGCAAGACTGACGAGGGAGATGTGTTGACATTCAGTGTTACATTCCGGGTTACTGACCCTCAAACCCAAATAACACTTTCGATCTAATGAGACGGTTTACGGTATATAGCAAGGACGGACAAACAGTCAGATGTGTACTGGATAAGCTGGAGTACACCGGGGTTTTCATGGCGGAACGCGCGTGCACATCAACTTTTATATCTGATGTCAAAATCAACTTTGACGTATTTGATTACATAGATTATAGAGGAGAACGGTTTGAACTGGAGCTTCTTCCTACGGTAAAGAAAATATCAAAGCATCAATACAGTTATGACCTTAATTTCGTTTCTCTGAAATACGAACTTGAAAGGTGCATGATGCGTAATATTGTTCCCAGCGACAACGGAATAGTCTACCCTACTCCTTTAGTTGTTGAGTTTACCGGAACGGTCAAGTATCTTGCAGAAAGGATACAGGCATGCTTGGACGCCATGTACGGGAAAGGTGTATGGAGCATAACCCTTGCAGATGGCGTAGACAGCGAGGAAAAGAACATCTCCATGAGTAACCAAAACTGCTGGAGCGCTCTTTCTCTTGTAAACACAGAATACAAGCTGAATTATTTCGTAAAAGGAAGAAGCGTTACCATTGGCGGTGCGGAACCGGTAGTGAATAATGTTTTTGAATACGGCAAGGGTAAGGGGTTATATGAGATTGAACGAATATCTGATGCGGACACAGGGATTGTAACTAAGTTACGAGCCTATGGTGGCACAAGAAACCTTGATTACAGTTATCCGAAAAAGCCTGAATGGACTGACAGTATTCTCCCCGCCAACTACGCCTTATCTCCTCTTCGTCTTATGCTGCCAAGTTTTAAGACTGACGGAGTTACCGACTTTGTGCTGGCGTCAAACGAGGCTATCGCCAAATATGGGATTCGCGAAGGCGTGATAACCTATGACGATATTTATCCCTCTATTACGGGGATGAAGAACTCTGCTGGACAGGCTATTGACGAGATAAAGAGTGTTGACGCAATAACAAGTGAAACGCAACCCACTTTTACGGTACAGCTTTATGACTTGGGATTTGACTTAAACGAAAGCCTTACCACTGACGAAGCGCAGCTTTCCATGAAAAGCGGTGCATTGCAAGGGTATGCCTTCGCTATTGCCAAAATAGTTAAGGCTTCGGACGGCAGCTACACCCTTACGCTCGGAAGAAACACCCTCGAAGAAGCGGATACAGATAATTTCACAGTTCCTAACAAGGACTGGAACATGAAAGCCGGGGACAAGTTTGTTCTTCTGAACATACTTATGCCACAAGAATATATTCGTGCTGCCGAAAACAGGTTATTGGAAAGGGCTAAAGAATATATTGCCAAATACAGCAGTACAAACTACTCTTACAATATAGGCGTTGACGAGATTTTCATGGCAAGAAACGCTAACTTCTATAATGAAATAATGGAAGGTAAGCGGCTTACTGTGAATGATCCCGAAATGGGGATAGACCATGAGAACGTGATAATACAGTCTCTCTCTATAAAAGAGGGAGAAGGGTTAATACCGACATTTGAAGTAACTCTTAATAATGAGCCAAGCGCAAGCACCCTTGAAAGAATACAAGGACAGATTAGTGAGATTGAAACATCTGTAAATAATAAGTTTTCATCACAAAGCGAACTAAGCAAACAATATAGAAAGAAGCTTGACAAAGTCGTTTGGGACAGGAACCTTGAAGAGAGGGTTGACGATAACGGAAAGGAATACTTGTTCTTAACCAAACCGTTGATTACCGCCTACGGAGTAACCATGTACTCAGGCGCAGACGTTCAAGTCCCTTCAATCTACGAAGGTCTTCCAATAGACGGTGTGACAATACAGTGGGTTGATGGAAAGCTTGTCGCAACAGGTGGAAAGGGTACTGCTAACGGTATAGTGGTTAATGGTAATACCTACACTCCTAATGAGGACGGAATAATCACCTTGCCTAATTATCCGACTTCGCTTGAATGGGGCAACATATCAGGAAAACCCAGCTGGATAGGTAGTACAAAGCCCTCTTACTCATGGGATGAAATTGGCGGTAAACCGTCAGTGTTCCCTACCAATTGGGAGAATGTTTCGGACAAACCCTCATGGATAGGCGCCACCAAACCGACCTATGATTTCAGTGAGATACAGAACAAGCCTACTACTATTGCAGGCTATGGCATCACAGACGCCTACACCAAAAACGACATATCCGGGCTATTAGCCGATTACGTAACCAAATCGGGTGCACAGGACATTACAGGTATCAAGTCATTCATAAACGGCTTAAATATCGGTGATATACTTGTGAAGAAGCATTCTGACGGAGTGGTTGAGTTAGACGGTGATTTGATTTTGACAGGTAGTCTTACCATGTTTGCACAAGGCAGTCATACGGCATCAACCATTCTTGATGCGCTTCCGATTGACAATACCACCTTGTCAAAAGAGGGTGGTGTATTAAGCGTAATAGGCGGTGTTGGCGGTGGATCGGTAGACGGGATTATCCTTAACGGCACAACCTATTCCCCTGATGAAACCACAAAGCTGATTACATTGCCGAATTACCCAACCACATTGCCGGCAAGTGACGTGTATTCTTGGGCCAAGCAGCCGAACAAGCCGAGTTATTCGTTTGGTGAGTTGTCCTCTCATCCTACTACGCTGGAGGGATATGGGATTACGGATGCTTATACAAAGTCTGATGCTGACGGAAAGTATGTTTTGAAGGCTGGTGATACAATGACTGGAGCTCTTAACGTAAACAGTATTCAAATCTCTTCCAATGAAATAAATAATAGAAATAACGGATACTTGTATCTTGGATATAGAGATACATCATCTGGAGTCAATCTATGTTATAACAACTCTCCTCTTACTTATGGTAGCAATAAATACGCCATTCTCCACACAGGCAACTACGCAGGCGAACTGGATAACCGCTACGTCAACAAGATCGGGGATGCGATGACAGGAAATTTGGTTTTCGCTCACACATCAGAACGTCCCTCATATTCAGGCTCAATAGGTATAACATTCAGAGAACAAATAGCAAATGGGCAAGGTGTTAAGCTGGTATATAATAATTATGATAACTATCGTGCTCCAGCAGGTCTAATTCTTGTCGGAGAACAAGGGGGAGAATATTTTGAAGCTCCCGCAATATATCAAAATGGGTATAAAGTTTGGGATGCCGGCAACGATGGTTCAGGTTCAGGGCTGGATGCGGATTTGTTGGACGGTAAACATCTTGGTAATGTAGGAGATAGAGTGATGCGTCAAATTGGCTTCCCTGATTACAATGAATTTGGTTCTACTGATACTAACGCCTATTTAAGAAAGGTATTAGGCTGGTGTTATAATAATGTTAATACTGGGGCTGATGACTCTTTATTTATTGGAGTCGGACATCCTAATGCATTAGGTAATATGCAGATACAAGTGTATTGTAATAGTGGAATAAATGAAGAAGGATATCCAGGATACTCAACAGGTGTATACTTTCCGTTAGGCAGTAACCCGATTATTTTTGGTACAACTGAGAATAATTATTGGCAAAAGACATTAGCTTGTATTAGTGATAATGTAGCTTCGGCAACTAGGCTTGTAACCCCTCGCACAATATTCAGCAAGCCTTTTGACGGTACAGGGAATGTAACAGGAGGGGCTAAATTTAGTACAATCTGCATTGAGACAGATAACAACGGAAATGATAGCGAAAGAGGTGGTGAAATAAATAATTACGTAGGTCCTGTGCAGTTACAGCAAGCTTCTCCTAATAGTGTACACATGTGTATGGGTGGCGGCAACGTCGGCATAGGCACTACATCGCCAGCTTTTAAGCTTCATGTAAATGGAGATATTGGAGTAGTTGGAACTATTGACTATGGCTATCTTACAGGTGGCAACGAGCGCAATCTGCTATACCAACAAATGGCAGATAATGATTTCTTCCGTATTAGGTGCGGTGGCCCGTCAAATCAAGGCTGGGTAGAGATTGCAACAGCGGATGACGGCACAGAACCTATCTATGTAAGGCAATACACAGGTGCGTTTTCGTCGATTACAAGAACTTTAACGCTGCTGGACGGAAGTGGCAATACTATTTGCCCGGGTAATCTTCTCACCTATGGCGGAATAACCATGTATTCCGACTTAAGAAAGAAGAACGTCCTGAACAGCATCATCGTACCTCTTGACGTAATGGCAAATGCTGACCTTTTCGATTACATTTTCAAGACAGATGAAAAATGCAAGGTCAGAGCAGGAACGAGCGCCCAGTATTGGAACGTGTTTCTTCCACAGGTGACAGACACAGACAATGAGGGCTTCTTCACAATGAGTTATGATGTGCTTGCAACTACATGCGTACTGTCTATCGCGAAGCATTTCCAAAGTTTTTTGATAGAGGACTTCAATAACCACGAAACGAGAATAGAATTTCTTGAAAGAGAGAACAAGGAGCTGAAAGATAGCAATAAAGAAATGATGAACCGTATTATCGAACTGGAAAGGAGGGCAGCATAATGGCAGTGTATAATATATTACCGAGTATAAACCTTAAAACAGAGGATATACGCGATACGCTTAATGCAAACGGAGGGAGTGTTTCCAATGACTGCTTAACGTTCTTTACAGATGCTGCTAATATTAGGATATGGGCGAAGTATAAGCCTATAAATTACGCAAAAAACTTCGACTTAACGGATGCAGAGAGGGCGACTAAGAACTATGGCATCGGAAACATACCATGGCAAACCGAGTTCGGTGCTTGCAAGGCATTCATCGATAGGACAAGTGCGGAACTTTCAGCGTACTACACATATGATAGGCCAACTGGTGGCGCTTCCTCACCTTACAGGTTAGATGATTTCAGGGGCTATGACGGAACTGCTACCGCACCTATATATCCGTCCAGCAAAACAAACTTAACAATGGGCGGAAACAATACATGGGTAGCGGTATATGTCAATCTGAGAGGAAAGAGTTCACATCCAAATTGGCTGAACATATCCTATCTTGACAATAGAGACCCGTACGGAACATTGATTCTGTCAGCAGACAACTGCTATCTCGGAGTAATCCTTAAAGGGGATAACGGAACGTTCTATGCTATCGAACAGGTAAAAGTCCATACCCATACAGAGGGTGGAGACCATGAGACTGCTATTACTATCAATGATAGGAACTGTTATGGAACCTATAAGTTAATGCCGTTCCTCATTGAATCGAGTTCGCTTCCAAATCCTGACGGCAACGGTTATCAAACGGTAAAGTGTCTTCCGCTTACAATGTCTATCTCGACAGTCACCATAGTTAAGCAGGCAGCACAGTTGGTGGTTACCGCCAACTATGCGAGAGCAGACTATGGCAACGGATACAGGCTATATTTAACCAGTATCGTAATCAAGAACAATGGCAATATTAGTACAAGTGTTTCAGGCCTTAGATGTTCCTTTAGTGGAAGCAACATGACTAATGTCTCGAATGTATCAATATGGAATGTCGGCTCAACCAGTATATCAATTGCACCCGGTGAGACAAAGACGATTACCTCATTTACTAACAACAATTTCTACACCACTACCAAGACGAATGTGTATGGCTATTGGTATTTGTATGTTTCATATACAGGAAATGAGATAACCAAATCATTGAATATAAGCAACACACCGCCAGCAAGCGGTTCGTTTTAAGACGTATTATTAACTTAATAATAGACCATGAAACAGTTCAAATCATTATCAGACAAGCGGCTCATCATTGAAGCCGAGGTAAACGGGAAGAAAGGCTTCTTCCTTATCGATACAGGTGCGAGTGTTGGGCTTATTGCCGAGGACAAGGTAAAGAAGTTCGACATCGTGAGAGGACGCAAATACCCCGGTTCTCTTGTTGGTGCCGGCGGTGAAATGGAAGATGTGTATTACTGCAATACGCTTGTGCGGTTTGGCGGGAAAGATATTCCGCAGTTCCTCATTACCGACATATCAGGCGTGAGAAGCAGCATAGAGCGTGAGACCGGGATAGAGATACTTGGTATCATCGGCCTTTCCCAAATGAAAATCGCATCGATGCAAGTAGATGCAAATGACAATATGATAATAATCGAATAGCATGAAAGCATACTTAGTTTTAAGCAAATACCACGCACCTGACATCGGTGTTGACGAACTGTACGACAGAGAATATTACTTGAAATCAGAGGACGCAGACAAAGCTCTTGAAAGAATGATTGAAGCTTTCAAGAAAGGAACTGACTACGATAGTGCCATGCAGGAAAGGCGCGCATACTGGTACTGTGAGTTCAAAGGATATTACACGTACTTCTTTCAGATTGAAGAGATTGAAATAGTAGAATAATAAACCAATAAAAACAAAAGTTATGAGTACATCAACAACCGCCGCAGAAAAAGTGGCTTATGAAAAGTTAGTGAGAGCAACAGTAAGAGTAAATAACTCCGTAGACGAATCTAAGGTCTATGACATTGAAGCGGATGCCGAGATAAACAACGGCATTGTGGGTAACATCAATTCAGGCACAGTGAAGAAAGACGGCTCACAGGTGGCTACTTTCAACAGCTACGGCAACGAGAACCTGAGCATCAACCATAACGTGGGAGACAAGCAGGAGCAGTGCAATATCACCGCGGCCGTCAACACCTTTATCGCTGACACGAAAGCCAAGATAGCTACCGCACAGCCTGTTTCATTGTAATTGTACAACCATTAAACTATAATCATCATGGAAGAAAAGAAAGAAAAAGAAGAGTTGAGAGATATTGACTTTGCCAAAGCAGAAATCGAAAACATTGACGGCTCAAAGTCTAAGATATTCGTAGACGGTGACGGTGAGATTGGCGTATTGGTTAAGCAGTTTGCCAACGTGATATACTCCCAGTCTAAGGAATTGGGCGAGGTGGAAGTAGCCCGCGAAATCTACAAAACAGGTAAGTCAAAGGTAACAAAAGAACAGGCAGTAGCCTTGAAGAAGTATGCGGAGAACTATCCGTACATCTTGCGCACTGCAATAGAGGGTGTTTTTGATGTGTTCAAGTAACTAATCAGAAAGGGGTTGTGTCATGAAAAAGGTAAAGGTTGATTTGTTAGTTATTGGTAATCTATTGGTTATCAACAACTTGCGTGGGGGGGGTAAAATCCTCTAATTGGAATTGTTATGCAGATGAAAGCCTATATGAAGCGGACAGGGTCGTACATGGAGACTACGAGATTGACGGTGACAGTGATATGTCTATTGCTGTTACTGGTGGTATCACCATTATACGGAAGGAGGTATGATATGGCTATTGTACCTAATACCGATGTCGATTTAAGTTCCGAAGTAGGTGCGGTTCTGCGTGATGCAGGAGGCAGTGTTAATATCAATTATGCGCCAAGTTACTTTACCGCGGATGCAAGAATTAATAAGTTTTCAAAGCGCAAACCTGTTCGATATAGGAAAGATTTTGGAATGTCCGATTCCGATTTTAATGATGCTCGATACGGTATTTATGTGGTAAAAGTAGACACTTCTAACATAGGTGGTGACATATCTTGGGGATACAATATACCAAGGGGAGGAGTGGCCGAGCCTTATAGACTGGAGGATTTCAGAGGTTATAACAGCGCTGCTATATCCCCGGTAAGAACTGGATTCCCGGCAGAGCTAAGCATAGATGAACCTGATAGATACAATTATGTGACATTGGATATAGATGATGATTTTGATTTACCTGAAGGAAATATCAGGGCAAAAGACGTACATTCCGATGAACTTAGTTGGTATCCGGGAATAATGGCCTTGAACAGGACGAGAAACCAATCTGCATACAGGACGTCCGCCACAACCTTACAATACTTTTCGTCAGACACATTAAGCGTTCCACTTCTTCAAAGCTGGAAAGAAGGTGATACAATAGACATGTACACCATACTTTCTCCTAACATGTACACAGGCGGAAATGAATCCGCTCCTCCTCCGTCAGGAGCTGAATATTACTTAGCTCCTGATTCTAATTCCGGATATGGGAGGGCGGCTCTTAAAAGCACCTACAATCCTACGCTTCAATATGAGCTGGTTGGCTATCCAAAGGTACTATATACAGAAACTGTGAATTACGATGAGCCTGCTTGGCTTGTATATGATGTTAGCGGTTACATAAAGAACAATGGCAATGTAACCCACAATGTAGAGATAACGGCTTATATTGAAAATTATAGTGAGGGAGACAGTGATTATTTCGGCCCGGTTACAACTGGAGCACAGCCGGGAGAGACTAAATCATTCGGAATGTCAGGCAGTTTCTATTCACCAAGAATGGAATACACGCAATTCCTATTTGTCAGTTTGACTATTGTTGTCAATGGCAAGGCGGGTGTGTTGTTTAGCCGCTATCAAAACATGGATACAGGCGAATGGGTAGATAACCCTTAGTAATAATAACCCCCGCTCCACTCTCACGAGCCAAACGGGGATGCAGTAGTAATTAGTTCTGATACTATGAATGATACAAAGATAAGAAGAAATTTAAACATAACGATAAAATGAAAGAAAACATTGTTACCCAAAGCATACCGGGTGGATTCGCGGTGATAGCAAGCAGCTTTATTATGCAGTCATTGGAGCACATGATACCTTGGCTGATAGTATCATTTTCAGTTATTATCTGCGATTTGGCATTTGGAGTTAGGAAGAGTTTATTAATGAATGAGGAAGTACGTTTCTCCGGAGCCATACGCCGTACTATGGGTAAAATGGTAACTTACTTTGCCTTTGTCTGCATGGTTGTGATGATAAACATTGCTTCCGGAGACAAGTGGAACATTGATATATATTCCTGTCTCTTTGTGTGCTTTATAGAGTTTTGTTCTATTATAAGCAACATATTAAAGCCTAAGGGGTATGATTTCAACATATTAAAGGCTTTGGGCATATTCTGCAAAAAGGTTTTTAATGTTGATAAGGAAGATGTTAGCGAGATAATAACGAAAGATAAGGAGGAAAAGAAATGAATATTAAAGACTACTTCGACGTTCAGGAACTTGTATGCAGGCACGTGTACGAGAAGTTCGGTAATAACGCTTGGCAGTTCTTCGATAACCGCCTGTTGGAAACACTGCTTGTTATCAGGGAGAAACTTGGCAAGCCTATCTATGTGAATAATTGGCAGGTAGGCGGTAATGTGACACAACGAGGGTTAAGATGCAATGTCTGCCAGCTTGTTGCAGAAAAAACAAGGCTTGAGAAAGTGTACGTATCGGCACACATACAAGGTACGGGCATTGATTTCGATGTAAAGGACATGACGGCTCTTGAGGTCCGTAACTGGATTAAGGCAAACCAAATACTTCTTCCGTATCCCATAAGGCTGGAGCAGGATGTTACGTGGGTGCATCTTGATATGCGTAATGACGGAACAAAGGGTAAAGTCGTATATTTCAAAGGATAATTATTAACAATTAAATAAAAGCATTATGGCAGCAACAGATTTATCATTCAGCAAAAACGAGGAAAACAAGTACGTAGCATCTTTCGTATCCGAGGGCCCTGTTACCATACAGGTGAAGAGACAAGAAGCAGGTGCGCTAAATATCTATGCTAACATTGACGGCATGGATGCAATCTACGTAGGCGGCTATGGCCCGTACAACGGTAGTGCTAACTTGATTTTCAATGTAGATGTCCCGGCAGGGGTTAATGTGTCGGTTGAATCGTTTACGGAAGTGTTGGAAGCTAAGGTTGTTAAGGAGGGGTAACAATGAAACAAATCAATATTCCTCCTATCCGAATCCCTGAATTTAGGATGCCCTCTTTGGGCCTTTCTACTATCGGGCTGCCTGCTGATCGTTCCGGTAATAGGCTTGCATGGCCGTCCGGTCTCAAAGACAGTATTGTTTGTTGGTATTCTCCTCGCAAGCAAGGACTGACTGAATATGATGTGATTGAAAGCTATGCGGAGGACTTTATTACATGGGATAAGTTTCCTAATAGGGGTACGGTAACTGTTACTCAAAATACGATTATTATTACTGAAAGTAAAGAACTTTATAATGTTATTGAAGATAAACAAGAATCTTATTCTGATTTAACTATTAATGTCACTGGAGTATCTGATGATTTATTTCTGATTGTTTCAGATAATACAGGAAGAAAAGGGGAAATTAAAAAAGACGGCATATATACCTTTAAGAATAATGCCCGTTATTTTGGTTTTAAGACGAATGCTGTCGGCGAATGCAATATCAAAATTACTCAACTTCCGACTTCTAAAGCTAAAGATTTCAGTGCCAATGGACATGATTTGTTTCTCTATAAGTTTAAAGGGAAACTGGATAGCGGGATAGGGTTATATCATGCTGATTTTACGGAATGGGCTAATAATAATTCAGATGAGGTTTCTCCTGAGCAAGTCGTGTTTACTACCGTTGGCGAAAAAGGAATTACCTTACGCGGTACCAAAACTAACTCTATTAATATACAAGTTAAGGGTTTCAGTGATAAAGTCAGATATTTAAGGTTGGGCTATAATGAGAATGGCGTTTTTAAGGAAATTGGTGTATTTAAAGATGGAATATATACAATCCCCGGATCGGAATTGGAAACATCAGGCTTGCTATCACGCATTAGTTGCTCATTAAAAGACGACTCTAAAGTTACTGTTACCCAAATTCCCGACTACCCCAACCAGTTATGTTATAATGGTAGTTCTTATGGGGTTGCTTATGGACTTCCTATCTTGAGTGATTATACTATTATTGCTGATAGGACGTGGTTTGATAAGTCTAATCCTACTAATTTTATTACAAAAGGATCCGATTCAAAAATAAGCTTTTTATTAGAAGAAGTTTCTAATAACGGTGAATTATGCAAAGCGCAATCCTTTGGTAGTTATAGCACAATAAGTTTAGAAACCGGTGATATTACATATCAAACCAAAAATAAATATAACAATAATGATATTGTTAGTGGAAATAGCGCAGATGATGATGTCTTTATTGTAGGAGGACGGTATAGCAAGACAAGCAACAGCATGTCGACATATAAGTTTGTCGGTTGTCATGGCGATATTCTTCTCTTTAATCGTACACTTACCGATGATGAAATAACATGGTTAAAAGAAAACTGGGAAAAATTATGAAAGAACTAAGAAAGCTATTGTTTTGGGCGTCTGTTGGATTGCTGGCTATGCTGCTGGTGTTCGTGTTTGCTTCGTGTAAGTCTCCGCAGCCTACCTTGTCTGTTAATAGAGAAGTTAAGGATAACACCGAAGAGCAAGTTTCTAAAGTAAGCACAGACAGCCTTACCGCATCAATCAGCAGAGATGTAAAACGGCTATACGACAAAGTAAGCGATTTGGAGATTGAGAGCAAAAAAACAAAATGGTCTGCTCCTGATTCAACAGGTAGGCAATTCCCGACTGAAACCACTGAAACCACCGCTCGCAATAAGATACGTGAAAAGGAACAGGTTGATGAGAGTTTTAAGGTAGAGATTCAACGCATGCTGCTATTTATAGAGGAATTGAACCGGAAGATAGATGTATTGTCTAAAGAGAACATTGTAGAAACTCCTAAATTGACGAAATGGCAAAAGCTAAAAATGAACATCGGCGGATTCGCAATTACCTTATCAGCAATATTCATTTGGACTATTATTCTTTGGCTTGCCATAAGGATAAAGAAGAAATAAGTGTAGAAGTTGGCTTTAGCTGACGCTCTTTCGGGGCTTAGAGTAGAAAGAAAGCCCCTATCTCTTGTCCTCTGTCTGCGAAACGAACACAAGAGACAACAATCACAATCCGAGTTGTTACGAGGCTTTCGAGTTTAATAACGCCGGGTTGTGATTTTTGTTTTTAATAATTACATGTTTTAAAGCAGAATAATATGAAAACAGGAGATTTGTATCAGATTATGATGTCTACGGTATGCAGGCATACAGGGGTTGGAGAATTGGAACTGATAGACAGCAAAAAAGAAGAATGCGTAGACGCGCGCTATCTTTTGGTGTACTTCCTATCGCAGTTTTTAACGGACGAGGAAATATCCCGTCAAACAAAGATACCCCGCCAGTCGGTAAACAGGATACGGAATCATTTTGATGTAAAGATAAACAAGTGGAGCGTAAAAAACTGCCTGCACGAAATTAGCTCCGAACTTGCCCATAACCCGCTCGTTTCTTCTATAATAGCACATTGATTCTGTCGTCCTTTGTCATGCAGCCTACATCGGGCTGCCTTGAAACAATAAATATTTTATGACTATGACAGCAGAAGATTTAATGGCAATGAAAGCCATGTCCGACGGAACCGACATGAGTTCCTACGAGCACTTCATGGTGGCTGAAAAAACAGCGAAGAGACCCAGCGGAACATCAATTGCAGCTATCACTATCGGTAGTGCAGCCTTGTTGACTGGTATCGGCGCTTGGATTTTCGGTGGCGTTTATGCCGCACAGGGAAGCAAGGCTAATCAAAGAGACATTGACCGACTGGCTCAACTGGCTATTGCAGAACGCGCAGAACGTGTAAATCAGCAACCTCGCATGATTGACTACGTAAATGTTCAGACAGGCGCTACGGCTAACGCTTTGGCGGGAGCAGGAGCAAGCGCATACGCACAGGCAGAAGCACAGATCGTGGCTGACCGTTTGACTGGTCGCTCACAGATGTGTCCGCAGCCCGTAGCATTGTACAGCGCACCGCAGCCTTGCGGATGTCCTTGCAACGGCTAATTGCATTTCGGTATCGGGGAAGGGCGCACTAAGCCTTTCCCTTTTTACAAAAAACATTGCTACTTATGTTTTGGAGAAAGAAAAAATACAATATGGAAATGATGAAAATGATAAAGCCTACCAGTAAGGTTGCACTGAAAATGCAAACTCTGATGATAGCCAAAGGAAACGTAGAGGAAGCGGAGAAGCTGTATGATTTTCTCGCTAAGGACATGGAAGAACTGCCTACGTTTGATGTTGTTCCTCCCACAACCATGCAACAGGTAAGGGATACCGCCGGAACGATATTCGGCTGGGTGAAAGAAAATCAAAACGACATCATGCAAGGCATAGAGTTCTTGAAAAGCCTGAAAAAAGGAGGTGGAATGCCGCCTTCGGGTGCTGCTCCAGTATCACCGCCTCTGCCTCCGTTGTAATTAAAACAAATGCACTATGAAAGGATTTGAAATAAATTTTAAAGTATATGCCGATACGCAGGAAGAAGCGGATGCAGCCTCAAAGGCATTGCAGAACTTTGTAAACGAACATGCTGCCGAGGGAAGAGCGGTAACAGCACAAAAGCTGACAGAGTGCGTTCTTAAATGGAAAGACAACCTGTTTGTAAAAAATCAAATCATCAAATATTTTAAATAACAAAACAATATGAACGAATACATACAAGCCATTTACGAGATAGCAGTATCAAACAATAAGTTCCTGATAGCTACGGAACAACGGCTGATAAACATTGAAGCAAAACTCGATGTGCTGCTGGGTGTAGGAACGCCTGATTCTGTAAAAGAGATGAAGAGCCGGGTGCCGGCTCCAAAGAAATACCCTCAATCAGCAGAGGAACCCGTTGCTGAATAATATTAATAAAAAAACGATTCATTATGAGCTGTTGTAAAAACAAATCGGGACAAACCTCCGTATTGGAGCTTGTCCCCGTAGCCACAGGGACTACGACACCATCCCCAATAATGTATTACATTGACCTGATTCATTATCTGTGTCGTAACCGGAACATCTGTATCACCGCCCAATATCCTTTGAGCGGGACCATGAGGGCCGTTTTAAAGTCTATTGATTCTTTAGGCGGAAACCTTTATTCGCTGTCTATCCAATTGGTAGGTTCGGTAAGTTATCTGCCATACGTATGCGGATGCAACAATTGTGACGTATGCCCGCAGACGGATACAGTGTTCACTTCAATTACCGTACCGTTCTATTCAACCACAGTACCCACATCCGCAACACTTACCGTTACGCCTAATGTGCTGGTAAGTCCTACCAACGTACAAGACTGCTGCACGAAAACAAATGCGGTGGAAATAGAGTTCGGCCTGACTGTCACAAGCCCTGCTCCTGCGCCTGCCGTAGCTGCATTGCTTGGTGAAGATGAAAGCTTAGCAAACGAAACCAAATCATCCAAAAACAAGTAGTGTATGATTGGGGATGCAATGATAATAACCGTTTCCGTATGCCTGTTCATCTATTTGGGACTTTTCAATGCCATAGCAGGCATTTTGAAAAGACTTGTTCCGGTAAACCCGGAGAAGATAGGACGCTTATCAGGGAAGCTGAAATGCAGCAAGTGTATCAGCTTTTGGCTCACGCTGGCTTACAGCATTGCATGCGGAGGTCCGGTTATTCGTTGCATCCTTGTTTCTTTTCTGTGCGCTTTGGCCGCACTATGGATTGATTTGCTTTTGGCTTATATAAACAAAAAATACGATCGGTTATGGGAAGATTTGTAATTGTAAAACCAAAGCCCGCAAAGACGGTTAAATGCCCGTCATGCGGAAAGAAATAACAATATGGGCAACAAGAAGATTATGAAGTATTGCATGGACAAATACCTCAACGAGTGTATAGGTAACTGCAAGGATGACGGTGTCAAGGCTCTTTTATTATTACAAAAAGACATTGAAAAGAACAACGAACATCACCTTCGCCAGCAGGACTTGCTGCTTCAAATAATCAGAAAGCAAAGCAAGCCCAATTTTTGGCGGGAGGTAGGGGCAAACCTTACCGGAGACGCCATTTTTGAGGTGTTGCTAAGAGGTGCAAGCAGGATATTCAGATAAGAAACATACTACTAATTAAAAGAAAGGGAAAAGATTATGACTATTTATGAATTGATAGAAAAGTACGGCAAAGGCAAGGGTGAAGCTGTAATGATAGAGAGCACCCGCATCCTTTCGGATGTGCTGGAGCCGATGAAAGAGAAAGAGCCTAAAAAGTATTGGCTGGCGTTAAGGAAGCTGTACGGTGCCATGAGCGGATGCCATTACAACGAGGAGTTTGCCATGCACGATGTTGCCGATATGGAGTACACAGACAAGGAAGGCAACGAACACAAGGGTGGATATTGGACGGTAGATCAGATAGAGGAAGCTACCAAAGAAATGACATTCCCGAGCGGTACGACGATTTGGGACAGGTTTGTGGCATTCAATTTAGCCTACTCCGATTTTTGTAAGAAGTTTGAAGATGCTGATATTCTAAAAATCGGCTATCTATTTTTCTTTGCTGATGAAGATTGGATGCCGGGAGATAATAAAATTTGGTCTTACATGTGCCTAAAATATAGCTATGAATGAACAATTAGACATATTGATTAAGCAGTCGGAAGACTTACCGCACTGGATGTTCTGCCGACTGCTTGCTATGATGCAATGGAACGTGCTCTAAAGATAGCCGAGGATGTTATTTGCAATGCTATACCGCTTATTGTTGCGGTAAAACTGGCTATGCTGTTAACCCTGTGTCTCTAATTCTTTCACATCCTCCAGTGCCCTATACAGTATGTATATGGTACTCATATTGTTTTTAAACAAATCTGTGCTCCCTTCATCTACATATTGCGCGTAATCAAACGCCAGTTCTACAAGTTCCTTTCTAAGCTCTTCAGGAGCTATAATGTCTCTAAAAAATTCGCCCATTGCGCTGACGTCATATTGCTTTTTAGCAGGTATTGTATTTCTTTCCATGATGAATATTTGTTTTAGGTTTTAAGCGGGCAGGCTGATTTACAGTGGGGGTCGGTAAAACGCAGACCCCCTTTTTGTAATAACCTATTGCCTTTTTCTGATTTTCAATAAGCTATATTATTAGTTAGTTCCTCCTATGAAATGAAACCCTAATACGGCCAATAACTCATCAAACTTACTTTCGTACCATAATGGTTGAGTGCCTTTCGGATTGTTCGGGTTTACTTGGTTTTCTCCAAAAGAAAGACCTTTCTCTGTGATTGACTTGAATTTCTTCTTTTGCCCGTATGATGATTTTCTTTCCAGTTCGCACAGGTAACCTTTTTCCATTGCTACCGTATTAAATTCACGTGCGGATATTTGAGTTTTCCGTTCTTTCAATAGGTCGGTTGCTGATTTTAATATTCCTTTTGACGGGGTGTAGTCGGGAAGTGGCAAGTTTAATGGTTCTGCTACTTTTCCAAGCAATGCCAACTTTGAAGCATCATTAAGATTTAGCATTTCGCTCACACCTTTTATCCATTCAAGGCTGACACGAATTTTTGTTGTTAGAGTTGGTTCACGCTTGATTTTAGATTGATAAATCATTGGCTTAGCTTTTCCTGTTTCCAACGCGTCCCAACGAAGGACTAACTTCGCTCTTGTCGCATCTTCAAACTTAGAAGCTATATACATACATTCTTTGTAATCCAATTCGTAACATGGCTGCTGTCTGTTCCATTGGTCAACATAAGAGGTCAGCGCAAAATTGCGCCCACCTTCTTTCACCCATGCTGGTTCCATATCACGAATGGAGCGCATAACATCTTTGTGGTTTCTACCTGCGAGCTCTGCAATTTCAAGCGAGCTCATTGTTTTCTTGTTTGAATTTAATTCATTTGCCATTTTTGTAACGTTTTATGGCATTGCAGAAAAGAAGACGGTCTGCAATTAACCCGTCGTTACACATACCTTAGTGGCAGTTGGGAAGCTGTTAACTTTCCTCACAGGTTTGCAGACCGTTGTATTATATATACAGCGTACTTACAAGCATAAAAAATGCCTGCACAAAGCAGACAACCGCCTGCCACTAAATATGTGTAACGCTGCAAATATACGCCCTTTTTCTATAACGCCAAATAAAAAACTTAATATTTTACTTTAACCGTATGATTTCTACCCCATACCATCGCATTATACAGCGAAGCGGCATATAGTTTAATCTCTTCATTGCTTTCCAAGAACTCCACCTTTAATGCTTCTTTCATTGCGGTTGTATAAAGGTCTTGGTCTATTTTGTTATCTTCCATTTTCTTTTGTTTAAACAATTAATGATTTGCTCAATCTCTCGAATATCCTCTCTCTTTCTTCATAGGTGGCTTTTCTCGTTTCGTAAAAAGAACCAAACAAATAAATGTTTTCTCTTCCCGTTCCGGCTATATACACATGAAATTTATCAAAATTATACACCAAGTAATCGCCTTTGTCGAACGAATCAACAACAATAGGATTAAGCCCGGCAACATTGTTCATCAGCTTCTCAACTTCATTGCGGTTCAAAAAGCATTCTACCCACTCATCGTTATCTCGATTGATTATATGGCCGTCATAGGTAACGGCCACCTCGTATGTGTCTTCCCCGTCTGAATGAAACAGCTGTCCTAAAAGCACACTGACGCCATAACCATTCTCAAACTCAACCACTCCTTGCATGTACTTATCAACATCTTTCATCAATTTCAGCTTTTTGATAAAATTTACCTCTTCCTCTGTAAAGTAAGGCTTAAACTCTATATCAGAGAAACTGTATTTTCTTTTAATATCTTTCATAATTACAAGTTTTAATTATCTGCATTTCACTTTTGTAAGCCCGTATTTGGCTAATCTTAGATACACCGTCCTGACGCTTACATTCAATATTTCGGCCATTCTGCGGGGAGCTATGCCGTCCTCTTTGTACATTTTTGTAATGTTCTCCTGTGAGAGAGGGTCAACAAATGTTTTCCGGGGTTCGGCTATTCCCATTCGTTTACGCGCCACTGCTGCATACGCTTCGTTTTGCTTATCCCTTGTTACGTAGATAACGGTAGTGTTGCTAAGGCGAAGAGGAACCAAGTTCTTTTCAAGCTGTCTGCGCTCCTCTATCAGGTTTTCTACATCTCCGTTGACTGTCGTGTCTACCTTCTTGTATTGTTCAGGCAGACGGGCGTGTCTGTCTCTTAGTTTCTTTTCGGTTGCTCTCATCGTTTTTTACTTCCATTTTTACCAAGTTCTGTACTTCTTCTTCCCAAACGTCTCCCTCGTTGTCCGAAAAGTCAAGATACACAGTATCATTAGGGCTTGGGTTATTAAAACAAGAGAGCAATCCTACTACCTGCATCGGTATTGAAAGTCGCTCTCCTTGTGGTGACGGGAGTTTTATTCTCACCCAGTCACCGATTCTTAAGTCTGTTATTTTCATTCAAACACTATTTCTTTACCGTAAATCTTTGCTATTTCAAATTCGGCATTACATCCCTTGCTTTCATGCCATCCTCTAAGGAAATACACAGCGTCGCATTCAAGCAAGGCTGCTATGTCTTTCCCCATGTGTTCAGAATAAGGCGCATCATGATCGCATGATACAACCAGCGGAGACACCGGGATAAATCCCTTTTCCTTAATTCTTATTTCTGCAAATCTGCACTCTGCTTCCACGTCTTCGATGTCCCGCCCTGTTATGGACAGGCTGATATATACTGTCTTTTTCATGATTACTTTTCTTTATCAATTAATATTCCGTTTCTCTTGTCGTAATTCCTCATGCGAGGACATTTACCGTCACATTTCATATTCACATGCACATTGTTTGCTATGCCTGATATGAACGACTTTTTATAGCACTGCCCGCTGTAATGGCTGTAATGTTTGCAGCGTTCCCGGTATTCGTTTCTATTCATAATTATTGCATACAAATTGTTTAAAAGGATAAAAGCGATGATATACACACCTTACAAATAGATCGTAAAACGCTTCCTTTGAATACTTGCAATTAATACAACATTTATTCATAGTGCCTATATTTAATCCTATCTTATCCATAATCATATAAGTTTTAATGCTTCAAAAATCCCGGCTTCGAGTGCTTCTTCGTAGGCGTCCCACTTCCCACCATCATTAGGGCCTTTGGAACCATCGGCTTTCATCCATGTGCCGTTATTGGCTTTTACAATGATATATCCATAACCACAAGCATTACGGTATATTTCAATATGCAAGTTCTTGGTTTCACGAAGCCACTTTTGTGCAACGGATTGAGGTGGAACAGATAAGTATTTATAACAATGATGCAAAGTAGAAACATTTATAAGATATTTTCTTTGCTGGAAGCTTTTCTCTTTCAGCAGCTTCGCCGTCTCTAATGTTATAAGTTCTTCGGTCATAATTAACTTTTATTAAAGTGTTCGATTAGCTCTTCTACGGTAGCCTTGTGACAATAAAGTGATTCTATCTGAGTTCCAACATGCCTTCCTCCGTTACGATCTGTAGATTGAAACCAAGTACCTTTAGGAATATAAACATATATTTCTACATCCATTATAAACCATTGATACTTGTCTGTATCATCCCTGAGTGAAGCGATAGACAAGAAAAGCTCCTCGTTGGCACCACAATCTATTGCGATTTCATCATCTGTAATATTAGATGAAAACGTTGGAAAAAACTCATTACGTTCCGCATCTACATATATTATGTCATGACAAAAATCTGCTCTATAATCATATTTATACCCTAATACAGCCAGTTTCTTCCTAAGTTCCGGTGTGTTTTTACGTATAAACGCTGGTGTTGTAAATCCCATAGTTACTTGTTTTCAAATCGTTTAAACACTTAACAATCCAATTCTCTTCAACTTCTTTCTAAAATTCTTTTCATTCAAGGCTTGGTCGTAATAGCAATCTGGTTCTATAACCGTTTCAGTTTTGGTTACAGGAAGCCCATTAAAACCAATAACAATCTTGGGTATAATATAAGCTCTCTTGATTTCCCCTGTTTTTCGATTAAAAGAGAACAAGATATGTCCCGGATTCTTCTTAATCCTATTGACTAATTTATATTCTGTTTGCTGCTTTTGCAGATATTCTATCTGTTCCTTAGAAAGATTATCTTTTGTTATAATAGGTACTATATCCATTTAGTTATTCCTCCTTATCTATCTTAATATCTGTTACTTTGCCACGATTGACAAACTTGTCACAATTTATTATAGCACATAACGCATCATTACCACGTATTTCGTGGCAAATTGCTATCAATGAGCATCCGTCACAATGGGCATTTCTCATAACTATACCCTCATGTAGCACCCCGTCTATTATTATTCCGTTCTTTACTTCCATAATTAAAACGTCAAGATTATTTTTGTTTTTATTCTTACAGGCAAAGCAGATAACGTAGATTTTTCACTTTCCCTGCGTATATAAATCATATTATTGACTTCTAAACCTATTTCAGCTTCAAGTTTTTCCAAAATATGAGCTATCTCCATTTCAGCTTTCGATTTCTTGTTTTTTACTTCTTCTATATCCATGGTTATTCCCCTTTTAATTTCTTTATTATAGCATCCGCATTTCTTACAACAACATACGCAAAGTCATCAAGTGTAGGATTTGGGTCTGCTCCTTCAACAACCGGAGCGCATAAAAGCCCCTGTGTAATAACTTTCGCCAATTCATAACGTCTCTGCTCCCAATCAATAGTTTCATCATCTTTCAAAACCTCAACTAAACTATTATGAATAATCGGGTCCGTAGAACCAATCTTGGCATAGAAACGACATTCAACATCAATTATTTCTCCAGTTTCTTTTATTCTCGCTTTCATTGTTCACCCTCCTTTAAAATATATCCGTTTTCAATCACCCAGCACAGTATCTTATATGCGTTCTCCAAGATATCCACATTGTTTTTATAATCTAAATCGTCAAACGTATAATTTACGTATCTATAACATATACAAGGCGGAAGTATTTGCAGTTGATATTCTTCATCATTGTATGTAATATAACTCGGCAGCTTGTCGAGAATGTCCTGCAAGGTGTAAGCAGGGTATTCATGCTTCATATTCGGTTGAGAAACGAAGAGAGTAGGCCTTTCCTCTAAGGCGAGCACTCCATTGAAAAAAGATTCAACCGTAGGCAAAAACTGCCAGTGCATACTTGCATCACTCGTATCCAACCCAAGCTCCCGCAGGTGCTTCATCTGATCTATTGATAATACTTGTTTTGATTTCATATCTCACTCCTTTTTAAACACTTTTGCATAAAGCATTAAATTTGAATTTATCACAGTTTATAGTATCTCTGTTAAATCTGTCAGTGCATTTATAATAATGCTTACAGTTGTAACAAACCCTTTCAATCTTTTGCTTTTTCTTTACTTTAGGAAATTTCATATCTCAATCTCCTTTTTCTTTAATCCGTTCAAGTACATCCCTGTTGGCTTCAAGTATATCATCGAAAGAGGGGATTGGCATCCAGGCAATTTCTTCGTAATACATTGCTGACTTTGCTGCCCAATCTCCATTTGCATAGCGATTTTCCGATACAAAATAATTATCACTACGTTTCATTCTATTGAGAACCAAAACTTCATCTTTAGTTTCCGGTAACCGTTCTTTAACGCTTATCCAAGGCGATTGCTTTGCCTGCCATTCAGCACCTTTTATAAATGCAGCTTCTGCGATTTCATCATATGTAATCCCATGATTAGGGCACTCATCTATTGAGTGATATTGGGCATATACACCCATTGATTGGGCAGTTGTACGTCTGCACTCTCTCGCTGCTTCTTCTAATGTCTGTTTCATTTCTTTTTGTTTTACCCAAATTTTGAAAGGAGCACATCCTAATGAAAGGTTGAGTGTCAAATTCTAACTTATCATTATAACTGTTGGATATGCTCCTTTTTGTTGTTACTTTTGTTTCGTCAAATTCTAAAAATTATAACTTATGAAAGAATTTATAAAAACATCAATCTACTGCCCTGAAGAAGTAATTGGTCTAACTATCTCAATCTGCAAACAGCTTAACATTCCATGCAGAGGAAAACAAGATGCAGGGAACTTTATTTTTCAAAGAGATCTAATAAACAGCCTTTCAGGAAAATACAAGATAAATGCTTCCGTAGGAAATAATTGTTTTTATTATTCTAAAAGTCTAAACCTGATTGCGGAGTCTCTCGTTTCTCGTAATATCCTGAACGAAGACGCTCTTCGACAAGACTTGGAGGAATTTTGTTTAGCAAATCCGCCACTGCGCCTTTAGGAAAATACATGTAAAATCCCCTGAGTGAAAACACATTTTTTTCTATAAATAAGTTTGCGCCCACCACATTATTGTTTAACACTCTCTCCAAGCGTGCAAGGAACTTTTTATCCCTGTACGCTTGATACTTCTGTAATAGTTTTTTAATCATAATATATTATTGTAAGCTTAATATTCCACCTCAACAAATTCGCCGTTTACTAATCTATACCAAGTATCAGCCTTGATATTTTTTCCGTCAACTACAACAGCTTTCCAATCAGAAACATCGTACGAGCTTTCTTGCTCCTCTGCTATAACCAAGATAGATCCCATACCTCCTCTGACCTTTACATTTGTTCCTCGCGCCACCGCTAAACCGTTATTTCCAGTTGATGAACTACCTCTTGATGTCGCAGCACCATAATTACCAGCGGTCGCAGCACCATAATTACCAACGGTCGCAGCACCACTATCACCAGCGGTCGCAGCACCATAATCACCAGCGGTCGCAGCACCATAATTACCAGCGGTCGCAGCACCTCTATAACCAGCGGTCGCAGCACCACTATAACCAGCGGTCGCAGCACCATAATTACCAGCGGTCGCAGCGCCACTATCACCAGCGGTCGCAGCGCCATAATTACCAGCGGTCGCAGCACCTCTATCACCAGCGGTCGCAGCACCATAATTACCAGCGGTCGCAGGAAACCCCGGATTTGCATTATTCCTATTAGTGCACCGTTCCTTTACATAAGATACGGTTGCTTTCACAAGCCCTTTTATATCGAGTTTTGCTCCGATATGTATTTTAGAACAAGCGATTTTTGTATCATCCTCACCTGCATCCATATAACCGCTTCCCTCAACTTCGTGAAACTTATTCATACCTATATAAGCAGGCGTATAATATCTAAAGACATCCAATGGATGAAGACAAAAATGAAATCCATTTTCGCAAGCTCCTATTTCTCCTCCCTCCTCGTAGTCCTTGCCTTCTTCGTATTTAAACCCTCGGCATGTCATATCTGGATTAAAACCCTTGTATCCTTTTATTTTGGTAAACTCCTTTGGTAGAGTAACGTTATCCGGAAGATTTGCTCTAAGTATCATGTACGCCATATAATTTGTATCAAATCCGGCTATTCCCGTTCCTATTGCAGTAAGCAGAAATTCCTTTTCCGGATGCTCTTCAGCAAATTCTCGGAAGTTTCCTAAATAGGTCATTAACTCTTCCTCGGTTACTTTCTGCATATCCTTATCCAACGTTGGGATGGCGTAGGACTGGCCTTGTATGCCTTCTGCCTGCCCCATCACTGCACCAAATTTTTCTACGGCTAATCTTGCCGCCCCTCCGGCATGATTACCGTTCATGTTAGAGCCAAAAACGAATATCTGATTTTCTGTAAGTTCCTGAATATTATCAGGAGTTAATTTCTTTTTCATAATGTATGTTGTTAGTTTAATTTATTCGTACATATTTACCTGCTATATCACACGTCCTTAGCACTTCTGCTTTTTCTTCTCCAAAAGCAATGAGGATACTGCCACATCCGGGCGAATCTCCGCGAGTACCGTCCGGGCGAAAGAATTTTATTCTATTTCTTAAAAACTTCATCGCCGTAGCTCTTTCAAAAATTATGTCTTGAAATTTATTGCTATCACATCTATTAAATAGCAAGGCTATACCGTTACCATGCTCCGATAATCTCTCTACAAATTGCCACATCAGAGGCTTTGAGTAGGGAGGATTAAGCCAAACTCTTCCAAACCATTCTTGACGCAACCCGTCATTGTCCTTGTTGTACATTACATCTGCGGTTTTCCATAACGGGTAAACCGGAGCGCATGGGTCTAAATCAAACTTCCCCAATGCGTCTATTATTTCTTTTGGTGTATACCACTCATCGGTAGGTTTAGCTGAACGTTCAAATTGCGCATTCATATTATATACTTCACTTATCGGCATAGATTAATTCTTTATATCATTATTATCAATATTCATAAAAGACAATATATGAGCTATCACATCTACCGTCCATCCGTTACCAAGCATTTTGTAAATCTGCGTATCCGAACACTTCCATTGATACCAGAATGGAATGGTTTGGAGGCGGGAGCATTCAACAGGAGTAAGTCTTCGTAACCTAATATCCGTTTTGCATTGTAATTCCTCTGAAGTAATCATAGGAACGTGGCCTCCGCCCATACCCATAGCTGAACCCATAGAGGTGCTTTTATTCAAAGATATGGATATAAACGTAGTACCCGAATCGAAAGACATCTGTCCCGAATTATTTTTCGTAGTAAGACATCCAGCTTTAGACGGGTTTATTTGTGGAGTAAAGCATTTATGTGGCTTATTCATTCGGTCAATCACCGCCTGCGAAACATAATACTTCTCATCCACCACCTCTTCCAAAACATCACGCAACAGAATCCCTTTATCCGCCGGTTGCGGAATATCCGAATGAAGCTCTCCAAACAATCCTACTTGCTTTGTTCGTATGTTCGTCCAATACCATCTATTTCTATTTTGAGCACTCACCAAATTGGAGTTGATGTTTACCGGAAACACTCCGCAGTATTCAGATATAACCCTCATGTAAGACTTCTTCATGTTCACATTCTCAAGAAGAAACAATACATTTGGATTAAACGAACGTACATGATTCAAAATGTCAATAAACACAAAAAACAACTTACTACGCGGATCGTCAAAGGCTAACTGTTTCCCGGCAAAACTAAACCCCTGACAAGGAGAACCTGCTAAAATCAAGTCTAATGACTTCCAATCAATATTCCATTCTCTCCACTTGGTTACATCACCAAGCTGGACGGTATCAGGAAAATTCAGCTGTGTTTGGGATATGGCATACTTGTCTATCTCGGAAGCATAATATACATCCAGGATAACACCAAGCTGTTTCAATGCTATTTGACCGCATGACATTCCATCAAATAGGGAAAGTACTTTCATTTATTCTCCTCCTTAGCCTTAACCTTGCGTATTAGCGAACGGGCCTTGTTCCTCACAAGCTCCGTAATATCATCCGCACTTTCTGCAAATGAACACTGATAGACATTGTCCGTACACTCCGACATGAACTGTACATGGGCCTTAGCTTCTTTGCCTACCTGCATTATCTTATCGTACATCTCCAATCGGTAATCAGGATGATATTTCTTAAGAACTTGGTTAAAGTCCATTGTAAACGTTTCTATCATGTCACAGATTAGAATAATCGCATTGGTGCAGGTATTGATATACTCCCTGTCTTCGGGTGACATATCAGACATGAGGCTCTGCATATTCTCCGTTTCACCTTCGTAGCTGTCAAGATATTCGCGTATTACCCGATCCTCTATCTTTTGCATTTTTTCCTTTAGCAAAACGGCCTTGGCATATTGCCTGTTGATTATATACTGGGAGTGCTTGTTCTTTAGAGCGATCATTTGGCTGTCCTCCCTAATTGCTCTCCTCATTCTTTCTACCACATCTTCGGGTAAGTCGTTTATGGTTAGTTTTTCCATTATTATGTTATATTTTATCAATTACAATAATATCCGCTACACAGCAACATTCTCCGTCTATCCTCCATGAAGAATAAACCGGATATCTTCTGTTGAACAACGGACATCGCCTGCACCGGGGAAGAGTTCTTTTGTTTTCACTTCTCCCGGTGCAGAGAATTGGGTATCCCTGAATATTCATTGCTTTCTTCTTATCTGTAAAAATCCGCGCTTCTCACATTCACGTAGCAACTCCATATCTTCATCCTTTATATCACATGGTGTTTCATGGTTGATGCTCATATAGTCTGATATTCCAAACTTTCGGCATATATCGTGATAGAAACGTTTGTTTCTGCCTCTTGCGGTCCAGCATACTGTTAGCTTCATAACTTTTTATCAAACTTGTGCAACCTGTTATACTTGTAATTTCCTATCTCGAATCTATTCTCAAAGAATATATTGTTTGTCTCGCACATCTTCATATAATCGGCATTGGCATACAAATCTCCTCCGGCTATTCTTGCAAGAAGTATTTCCTTATATTCTTCGCGAGATATGTTTTCAGATGTGTTATGCTCAATCTTTACATCATTGAAAGAGTGTATTATTTCGTCACGCTCCCTGTCATAAGTAGCAAACCAGTTCATTATTACGGAACCGTCAATGCGACCGTAGAACTTACCGTATGCCGAATTTTCGCGAGCACGTTTAAAGCAAAGACATACATCTTCAATACGGAAATAGTAGTATTTCTCAAGAATAGAGTTAACGACGGAAGCGACTTGATAATCATTCATGTCTTCCCTCGTTCTTCCATAAAACAAAAGTGTTCCTTCGATAAATTTTACAAGGACGGCCTTTATGCAATCCGCATTAACGGATTTCCATTGTGACAGCTGGATTGGCGGAGAATTGATTGCTTGTTTAATGGTTGTTATCTCGCTACTGATGTTCTTGCAGATAGCTATCAGCTGCTTGGAAGATAGAACCGATATTTCCTTGCTTGTTAGTGTAATTTCTGTTCCCATTATTTCTAAAGCTATTATTACTCCAGCGCGCTAATCTCTTACTAACCTCAAATGTCTTTTCTTTCTCAAACCTCATTTTCCGTCCCCCGCACTCAGACCAGTATTCATAAAATTCAATCAGCATATAATCAGGATATTGACTTTGATAAAGAAGCACTTCTGCCTTAAACTTCTCCTTTCGTTCATCTATATTCTTTAATCCTGCAATTTTATGATTATAGCTAAACCCCGCTGTGAAAGCTTCCTCTAAAGACTTATCTTTATTGCTGCATGCCCATTCATGGGCTATTCTATTTATTTCCATATAAACATTTTTTATACTCATCTATATCCCCAAATGGATCATCGGGATTTTTATTATTTTTTCTTTATTGCAAAATAGAGCAGTGCAAGCCCGTTCCATATAACATGAGCAAGCGGATGAAGCCCGCTTTCCTCGTCTTTCGTTTCACCTTTTCGATATGCTACCAAGTGCCGAAGAAGCGCAGAATAATATCGGTTTTCCGCGTCAGGAAGATTCTGCCAGCTATTAGGAGCGTACTTTTTTGCGCCAAAGTGATATACCTTAACTATTTCCTCTATCAAATCCAGCGGAAGCAAATCCCAGCGGAGTTTGTCGTCCTTGTAATCATTCTTAAATGATTCTGCCATAGTTATACATCTTTCAGATAATCGGTTACTACTTCTATAAACTCGTCAAGCGAACGGACAACAACATATTTATTTCCTGCTGACTCTACGGCTTTCTGCCACTCTTTTTGGCTTTCTTGTTGTCTCCCTTTTGGCTGTTTCATTTCAATGCACAAGCAGCCATAAAAACGGTTCGGTTTCAAAAAAATAAGATCAGACACGCCTGCAAGCGCGCCCTCCATTTTTAGGATTGCTCCAGTGATTGAATTTCTTGCGCCACCATTAGGAACAGAAAATAGGAGTTTTTTGTATTTGGGATATTGGTAACGAAACCAATTAACACAAGCTATTTGTATTTTACTTTCTACATTTTTCATACATATTTTATTTTCAATTCAACATTCACCGGCTTGTCTTTCATCGTAGAGAAAGCATCAAGCAGCTTATCCTTGATTGTTTCCAAAGGTTTTGTTAGGATGTGGCTCTCTATTACTGTAAGCGGTAACTTTTTTCCGCTGTGTGTAATGAGAGCCATAGAGGTAATTACGTAGGGTTTCATGTTTTATAAAATTTCTTTGCCTGCCTTGCAATCTTTTTATTTAGCTTACTTAGCATCTCATACTGCTTGCTGTCACCTCCTGCATTATGAATGTCACGCTTTCGGTCTATCACAAGTTTCTGAACAATTGCAATTTCGGTTTTGGTTAATGTAAGTCTCATGGTAAATATATTTAGAGGAGAAGCCCCGAATCGAACAGGGCACGCTGTTTTGCTGGAATTATTAAAACTGAATATAAACTAACCTTAAATAATCATGGCAAATCACACTATGTCATTCCAATACGTTCAGCGCTACCATATTCTCCGTTTTCTCGCCAGTTCCCGTATACAGTGCCATTGGCGTAACCCTGATTGGGCTTGACGAGGAAGTGATTCTTAATAAATGAAAATACCTTCACAGGCCCTTGTTCCCGGATAGGCGGTCAAACCACACCGGGATAGTTAATTTGTTAGCTGATTAAATCTTAACCTGAACCTTTCACAGGACTTCTACATCAGTAGAGGGCTTTTGGTTTATTTTATTAAGTCTAAAATCTTTGTTTTGGCAATAGCGTCCAGCTTCATATCTTGAAGTCCCTGCTTCATGTATTCCGCCGCCTTTTTGTTGGCATCATCCATATTCTTTGCCGCTATGAGAACGTAATATTTATTCTCTTTTTCTTTCCCGTTGTCGTCAACAAAAACTTCAACAAGGGTTATCTTGTAAAAGAACTCATCATCCTGCTTCTCATTGACAATCTCACGTATCTTGCTACGGCTGATTGCGAAAACGTCACACTCCATATTGTTAGAAGCGTACATTTCAAGGCCTTTCTGTTCTGCCTGACAGAACAAATCTACATCAGTGATGAATTGCTCGGTGACTTCTTTTTCATCGCCTTTCTCGTTAACCTTGTTTACTTTAAGCTTAAATTCGTACAGCATAATACTTGTATTTTAATAATAATAGTTTCATAATCAAAATGGAATGTCCCTTTCCTCAAAGTCCTTGCAACCTTCAATCTGATTAGGCATAGGCTTTTGAGATATGCTAAGTATCATATCTCTTTTCTCCTTACTGAACGTTCTGACTTTTGGATGATACATTACCTTGTTGTCTATATCGCATATAAATTTGCGGCGAGGCCTTACACCTGGAGTAAACTCATCAGAATCGCATTCACTAATCTTATCGTTATATTCTATATCCTCTACTATGAGATGCTCGCATCCTATGCAATAAGCTCTATTAACGGGGTTTCTTTTGCATTTATCCTCATGTAATGTCATAGCCCCTTTGTTGAGTGATATTTTGTTGCAATGTTCGCAATGGTACACTGTCCTTACATCTGTTCTCATTTTATGCTACTTTTAATTTATTGAATTTATTAATAAAATACACCTGCCCCTCTCCTGTGACATAGCATGTAAATTTTGTAAACTGCGGTTGACCTGGATTTGAAATTACCCTTTCTGAAACCCAAAACAACTTCATTTCCGCAGCTCTCTGCGTTGGAGTATAATAGTTTTCATATTTCCTTCTTGAATTGCTCCATCTTTTATGCCGTATCAAATACCCATTATCCACCAACCAATTATATAATCTGATTTCCCCAATAGTATATCCATTTTGAGTTATCAGCTTCGCAAGGTCTTCAATAAGTATGTTTGTGTTACTTACCTTTACGCTTTCTGTAAATACAACAGCCGGGCGCTGTGCTTCATTCTGTTCTTTTAGATACAAATTTTCTGTCTCTATCCTTTGTTTCTCCTCTCGTTCGTTCTTTAGCTGGGTGGCAAGGCTGATAACAAGGTCGGGGTTGTTAATCATTTGTTCCAAAGTTGGCTGTGTAGCGGTCATGCCGTATTTAAGAAGTTCATCCACTCTCATATCCACCCATACCGCTAAATCGGAATTTAGTTTTTGAGCGACACGAATAGCGACAAGGCGATGCGCCCAAGTACCTCCTCCTAAATCGGGTGCTCCTTTCCTAACTATCAGTAAATCAGCAAAACTAAAATTTTTTAGTTTTGAAAGGGATGCGCAATAATCACTGATTTCCTGTGAGTTAACAATTGTGGATAAATTCTTATCAGGATAGGCTTTCGCCATAGCTGTAAGGTTTACCATTACATCATCTCCTTTTTCAAAAGGAATTTGATTTCCGTTGTAATCGAATTTAATAATTGAAGTGTTCATAAGTATGAAATTTTTAAGTTATATCAATAGAAAAGTTTCTCTCCGTTCTTTCGGAAAGTGAGGTAGCCTGATAAAAGGCTACCCAGCACAATAAGTATTTCAACCATGGCTATTACTTTTTGACTATCCCCGTTCTTCTGTATTCTTCCCAGTTCTTGTATTGCTTCGTCTTTACGAGATAGGAGAAGCAAGCGCACTTTAGTTCTATTTCCCTGCGTTCGCTCCACCTTGCCCATTTGAGTTGTTCTTCGAGCCTTTCGATTTCCGCTTCGAGACGGGCTATTTTCCGCTTGTCGGCTGCACTTGACTTTACAACCTTTGGCGCAATCTCGTTCACCTTGTGAAAGACTTCACGATACACATCAAATACAGGACGAACCTTGCGGGCAATGAAGTATTCCAAGCAGGAGACGGAGAGGTGGTATTCTATTGTTGGTCTGCCTCCTTTGGGGTTTTCCCCTTTTTGGTGGAAAACTTGGTAATCAATGCTTTCAATGAAATTTTCTTTAAGTGCTGTTACTGCCTTGTCCTTTCTTGAATAGGCAAGCATCCACACGTAATCAAGGTTGACAGGATATGGAACATCCAGTTTTGAAAGTTCCAAAATGGCTTTAAAATAGCGTTTGATTTCTTCGGTTGAAGAAGATAATGAAAGGGTGCACGTGTCGTGTGCAGACGTGAGTCCACAATTTACTATACTTCGATTGCTACTCATATTCATTCTCTTGGTCATTGCTATGAATATTGAGTAAATAAAAAGGGCTATTCAAACCCGTATTCTCGACCAAGAGAACCATTTACAACGATTTGCAAACGGCAGCAACGAGTAATGAATAGCCCATATCTTTGCGATACAATGCAATCAAAACGACATAAAAAAGTCGTTTGCTTAATCGTATATAAATGTTCTCTTGGTCTTGAACACCGCAAAGATACTAACTCAAATCAAAATGCCAAAGGAAAATCAATAAAAAAGCGGTGAAAATTAATTCCACCGCCTTAGTTCCTCAAAAGAGGAGATGTAAACAAATGATATATCAAAGCCTTACGGCTGCCAGTTCTTTACCAGCTTTATGTATAGCACTTTCGATCTTGTTTTTTTGACTTTCAGAAGCAAAAGCTATTCTTTGTTTGTATTGCCGCATTAGCGATGGATTAATACCCGCATACTTGGCAAAAGTAGATACGCTTATAAACTTGAAATTCTCAAAAAAAGACGCTATATCATACTTGTATTCAAAGTTTATATCAACCAATGATTTAGGAACGTCTTTGCCTTGTTCTTTAAACATGGTAACATAATCTTCGACACATTCATGTAGCGCACATTTTGCTTCATCTACACTTTTTCCTTGACCGCTCAAGCTGAAACCGTCAAATTCGGGGACATATACACTGATTGTCTTGTCGTCCCACATTTCAATTACCGCTGTTACTTTCATAATTGCAATAGAATGAATATTTGTTTAGGGCAAACAAATGTGCGGGTCACTTAAGACCCGCATCTTTCATCATGCTGTTAAGGGTTCCGCCTTTTATCTCTTGAGAGCCATGCCGGCCGACACGAAAATACTTTCCAGTTTTTGGACTGTACCAAACATCGTGTTCTTTCCCATGACTAACAAACTGGCATCCTATCTTCGCAGCCTTTTTCAAGAACTCTGATACTTTCATGATAATCAAAGACCATTTGTTTACGGCACAAAGATAACATATTTGTTATAATAAACAATGGCGTTCAATAGTGATTTATAACATATTTGTTATTTATTAACCGCTTTTTAAAAAGCTATTTGTTTTCATACATTTAGAAATTAAAAGGGGAGTCCGTCATCTTCTTCAGCTTGTATTACAGGCGCTTCCACCGTAGCAGCCGCATTGCTTGAACCCTCAAACTCATAAGGTTTGAAGTCTCCAAGATAAACCTTTGATTTGGCCTCTGCCTCCGTCTTGTTCGCATCCCTGTATTGCTTTGATAAAGACTGCTTGCAATAATGCGTCTTCCCAAACTGGCTCGGTTCTCTTCGTTCATTAACATTAAGGCCAAGATATACGGACTTCGCTTTCAGGTTCTCGTCCATGCTTACATACAAGTCATTTTCCTCAATGGGAATAATAACACACTTTTTGTTTTTGATTGTTGCTATGCCTGTTTTTTCAAGCTTCAGCAAATCTATGCTTCCGGTTAAATTCATTTTTTGTTAAGTATTTGATTAATAATTTCATTTGCAGCAGTTATCCGCTTCTCAAATTCGGCTATTACAGCTTCATCCCTCGTTATCTCTACAATGTGAATGTTATGTTTCAAGAACGGGCAGAAAACAACAAAATCGGCTTTGTCCAAACCTGTACAGGACATCTCCGCTTGTGTTTGGTAGAAGTATATAGGATTTACTGATTTAAGTGTATCGTTATCCTTGATCTCGTTCATATACTCCATGAACTTTTTAGGAGTTGGGCATTTCACCTCTACCACCTTTCTTAAAGCATCTTTAATTGCTATCCGGTCAGGTGAAGCGGAAAAGTAAGGTATTGTAGGATGCTGTATGCTTTCGCACTCTTCAAGTTCGCATCCTGTGACAAGTTGGTAACGTTCTGCCGCGAAGTCCTCGACCTCATGTCCCCAATCGGTATATTTATTACTGAAACTTACTTGCTGCTGGTATATCTCGAAGTAGTAATCGTCTTCAATGTATTTCTGCAACAAATCTCTCTCTGCGCACACTTCATATATATAGGAAAGGGCTGTCTTTCCGAACATCTCTCCTTTCTTCCCGCTTGTCATGAGGTCTCCAATGCGGCTTCCCGTAAAATTCCCCAACCGGGACAATTTCCACTCCTTTGAACCCTGTTCTATCATTGCGCTGGCTGGTTAAAGATTTCACCCGTTGTTTCATCTACAACTTCCGCTTCTTCCAATGCTTCTTTCATGGCATTTCGCCTGACATCCGCATTCGTTGGATTATCCTCGTATGAAACCTCCGCTTCATCAATATTCTTTTCAACCAAATCGTCTTTTACCACTGCTTGATCGAAAGTTTGTGCACGCTGCATGTCAATGCTTAAAATGCCGTATTTGGAGATAAGCATTTTCAAGACCGTTTTCTTACTCATTGAATCGAAGTCCGTAGCCCAAAGTCCTCCACCTCTTTTATAAGTCTGTGAGAACTTTTTCCCATGCTTTTCACATTCTTCCCGGCTCATGTACATGTACTTTTCAAAGCCGTTTGTGAGGGAGAAGTACGCCATGTAACCGACAATCTTATCCGATTTCCTTTCCCCGAACGTATATTCTCCAGTGAAGCGGTTTTCGCTCTTGATTTCTCCCTCATATACCTCGGTAACGTTAATGGTTTTGTACTGACCCGATCTCATAGCCAGCTGAGTCATACCCTTGTATCCGATTTGGAAACTCGCCTGATTACCATAAGGTATGATATAAGCAAACCCTAAATTGGGGTTTATCGGCAAGTCCAATGTAGCTGCTATAACCGCAGCGTTCATAATAGATTGCGGCTCCGCCTTTTGAAGCAATGTATTGCTATTGGCAACCGCTACGATTGAACTGATAAAACCGGGAGCTTTCTTTCCTAAAATCTCTTTAAAACGCGACTTCACGTTTTCATTCGCAAGCATTGATTTAAGCTGCGGGACTGTCGTTACTGTACCCATTATTTCTATATTTATTAGTTTAACAATATCTTGATAACCCCTGACTGACACAAAGGCTTATTCTTTCTTCTTCAAGCTCATCAGGTGTGTAATCGTATTGACTACATTCTATCTCTGTGCGCAACTCCTCTATATCTTCCTCTATAAGCTGAATAATTTCCTCCTTTGAAGAATATCCGTATTCAGGAAGATACGCCAATGGGGAGGACTTAACTTTGTTCAGTTCCTTATATAATTCTTCAAGTTCATTTTCCATTATTTTCTCTTTTGAACCGCCTGTACAAGGTTAAATCAAAACGGTGCGCACTTCGTTTCTCTCGCGGCTTTTAGTACAGTAATAGCACTACCTTATTGCGGCTGTTTATATTGTTATTGATGATTTCCAACTAAAAACCGGACTATCTTCTCAGACCGCCCGGCAACCTAAACAAATATTTAATCAGAGAATTTAAAAGTTTTCCCTGCTAAAGTATCTTCAATCACCAGCTTACGTAATCTTCCGTCACCTTTCCCGGCTTTCTGATAAGCATCTTTCATAACCCAACAGTTATCTTTCAAGCCCATATTATTAGCTTTTTGTTTGCAGCTATCATAAAACTGGCATGTGACGCACCACTTTTTTATTGGTATTCCGTATTGGTTTTTGCAGTATTTCATGTTCGATTTTGATTTAGTTATATATTATCTACTGATAAGATATCCTATACTATCTTTCTTATGCGCTTATACCACACAAGGTTATTATGTGCTTCTATTTTTTCTTTTAATTGTTGTACGTCTTTTTCTAAAGCGTTCAACATCCTTTTCGGTACATTAAGCGCATCTTCAATCTCTTCCGGTAGTTTTTCTCTTGAAAATATTCGAATACAGGATGTTCCATATGCCTCACAATGAAAAACAATAGGAGTTGATACTACCATGCCGCATGCATTTTTATTAATAGCAGCAACCAGTTCAACCAAAGAAAACGCGTCAATAGTATAATCTCCACTAATTACTATCTCTTCCGGCGGATTTCCGTTTACAACAGGAACGTTATCGGCACAAAAAGTAATGTCCTTTCCGTCAAATACTACTTGTCGATTTTCCATATTGTCTGGATGCTTCTAAAATTGGAAGATTAGTTTCTGTCGGAATATAGATGACAGTTTTATCATTTAAGTTACTTTGCTGCCTTACCCATAGATATTGAATATAAGCAGGAGTAATGCTTCCGTTCTCTATCTTTATTGCTTCCGCGGCTCCTTTGGCTCGCTCTATTTCTGCTTGAGCGTTTAATTTTTCAGCCTCAAGATTAGCTTTCGCTTCTTCAATTTTTATCTTGCGGTTCTGCTCTGCTTTTGCAAATTCCGCCTTACCGGACATTTCTTGTTGCCATACATTATAATAAGGAATAACTGCAAAAATTCCCACTAACACAACAACCCCGATAATAGCTGCTATAAAATAATTCTTCATAATAATTTTGATTTTAAATTAGTGATTAGTAATTGTTCTCGTGAGCGTTCCGATGTTAAGCCTTACCACTCGCCTTATGGTGAGCCACGAGAATATATATAATAAGCGTGTACGGCCGCCTTTCATTACCACCGCATACTTTACACCGATTTAAGACTGTATCGGACGCTTATGTTGTCTTTATGACCTGTTGTTTCTCGCGATACGGGCGCCCAAACCGCATACTCTCTACCGTAGGACATTTCGGTGCGAGAAACAATCACGATAACCAAGCCTATACGTAGTTTCGGCGTTTCCGCTATACGTAATCCTTAGTTATATTGAAACAAATCCGAATATCAGATATTCAAACTTTGTCTCACATTCAATACGTCAAAGAACGGTGTATCTTGCTTCCTCTGCACGAATCGAACGTGCAACAATCGCTAACCGGAACAGACCGGAAACGCTAAACCCTTACGAACAAATAACCTTAGCGATGCTCTAACCATTGAACTAAGAGGAAGGAGCGTTATTCACACAACGCGGTTTCTAAAATTCGATACTGTCGTAGTACCGTTTGTTTTTCATGTATTCATTTACGACTGCCGATCTTGAATTATCGCTTATCCTGCTGCTGATAAAGTCGTATTTTTCAGAGCTTATACCGGATAATATATCATCATTATACTCTACGCGGCCACCATATACACATCCTGCCATAACAACCATAATCAATGCTATTCGCAGTCCAAGACTTGTGATTTTATTCAAATTGAAGCTTCTCATCTTTCTAAATATTTAATCAATGACGCTTTTCTAAATCGGAGCAATCTCCCGTTTTTAGTATGTGGGATACTGTCTATATTGTTATACAAGGTACCAACAGAGCATCCAAGAATATTTGCAGCCTCTCCTACTCCAATCCATTCATCGGAACATTCAATTATTGTCTCCTCCACAAGCCTTTTCACGTCTTTGCGCATAAGCTTATACAGTTCTTCTGCTACTATTCTTGCTTCTGTACGGTTCATGATCTTTTTATTGCTGTAATTGTTACTTTCCATTTTTTAGTATCAATAGATACCCTATATCTCTCTACGTCCGGTCTCGGGTCTGCTAATGCGGTTCTATACGCGGTGGCTCTTACTGAATCACAAGCTCTATAATCGGGCATATACACTGTAAGTGAACTTCCCGGCTTAATCTTTAAAATTTCTTCTCTCGTTACTTTCATACTATTTATTTCACCTATTTTCTATGTTTTATTTGATTTTATTTAGAAAATTGTTATTTTTGCCATCAACAAATACTAATAAGCGGTTTTTATAGCTGCTTCTGTTTTTTATGTATTGTTGCTGTCGTTCTATCGTTCTAACAACAATGCAAAGATAGTCCTATTTTCGGGACACACAAAACAAATAGTCTTATTTTTGGGACTATTTTATATGTTATAAAACATGTTTTATGTAGTTGATTGATTATTAAATAGATATAAGTATGAATGATAAGATTTTTATAATAAGTATAGAGCTGAACAGCAAGGCTGCCGTAGCTCAATTTGAGAAAGTGATGAATGGGTGTTCATCAACCTATGTAAAGATAATGGAGAATACCTATGCGGTGAGAGTGTCCTCGTCCTATACGAGCGAGGCTATAAGGGATATAGTACTGAATAAGATGGGCGGCGACTGTATTTTGTTCGTTATGCGATCAAGTATAGATACAGCGTGGAGAATAAACAGTTCTGCTGACGGTTGGCTAAAATCACACATTTGAAATGGAAGCGGTAAAAGGCGGAACTTTGTATAAAGACCCGAAAATAGAAAGGGCTGTAATTAGCCACTTTAAAATTTACGAAGTATCGGATATGGAGCTTGACTCTTTAAAAGAAGGCGATGATGGAGGAAAGAAGCTCAATTATTCGATAGGATGCTTCTCTCTATTTATTGGAATGATTGTATCTTTTACAACAAGTTCATTTCATAATGACAAAATAGCTGGAGCGATGTATATGCTTGCGGTAGTTTTATTTGTATTGGGAATTATCTGTTATATATCTTATCGAAAATCTGAAAATAAAACCGATAAGATATATAACAAAATAAAGTCAAGAGGTTGTGATGTAACCAAACTTGATAAGTAGCATATACAATATCCATATTAGGTTAGGCAACAAGATACATATAATTCCATGTGTTCTGTTTCTTCTTCTTCGTTTGAAGTAGTCGTCCCACCATTCTTGAGGGATACGTTTGGGGTTTTGTTCTTTCATAATTCGATCTTTGAAATGTTGATACAATCGGTTATTAATTAAACTTAAAGGATAGCTGTACTTTCACTTTTTTAAACCTGTCATTTGGGAGGTTGTGTAATTGTACTATCTCATTAATGGAGTTTGTACACATAGAATCAACCAATTCATTGTATTTGTCTCCATTGTGTCCTTTTATCCACCGGAAATATACAGAGCTAAGAGTCTTTACACGCTCGTTGTATTTGATTATCAAATCTCTGTTTTTTTTCGGCTTCCAAATACCGGAAAAGACGTTGATTGCATATTTGCTGTCTGAATATACGATTAAATCAGAACCTTCCGGGACGGAACAAACGGCACTTATAATAGCAAGCATCTCCATACGGTTGCTGGTTGTATAAAGAAAACCTTTTGAAGCGGTTTTTACAACTTCTCCCTTATGGATTATCAGATAGGCTGAACCGCCTTCCCCGTACACTGATGTGTTTTGGCATCCTCCGTCTGTATATGCTATATATTTACTCATTGTCTTGGTGTATATATTAAATTATTAATTATATAATCATACGCATCATGCGTATCGCGTCACGTGTGCATACGCTACGCTATGTTTTTAGTGGTCTTTTTTGGGAATATGGCATAAAAATTAAAATTTAAACGTTATCAAATCGCAAGAATAAACATACCTGTTTGAGACGCGCAAACGAATCTCATCGCCACTCCTGTATAAGTAACCATTCAGACCAGTTTCTTTATAAAAGCTGTTTGCCAGCTTTGGAGAAAAGTCTGAATAATTTAAGCATACACGAACAGACTGTTCAACTCTGCTTACAAGTCCACTTAAACACAGTCCGTCAATAAGGCGTTTGGCTTTCGCCTTACATACTTTGGTTATATCCATTATACGCTTTCTACTCAATCCGGTAAAGGCATTATCTGTACGTAGCATACGCTTACATTTTTTGCGGGCTTTCCGAAGCTGGTTTATAGACTTCGCGTTTCCCTTAGCTATGTTAATGGTATCTTCACAGTCTGATTGCTTGCTTATATGGTTAAGCAATACAGACTTCCTGATAATGTCTATAATATCTTTCAATGAGTATTGACATACAATCGGGCTTCGCTCTGATTTCGGCCTATCGCTCATCAAAGCTTTTGTTCGACTATATGTCTTACATTCAAAGTCTAACCTGATATGATATGATTTTTCTCTCTTAAGCGAAGTGGCTACAAGATCTTTATTGTCTCGTTTCAGTAAGCCGTATTCAATGCCGCTATTGATTATACGGCACATTCTCGTTGACCCAATACCAAATAAGTCCTTACACTTGCTGACAGTAGCCGATTGTATTCTTGATGAAACAAACGTTAGTTTGACGAGCACAGAAAAAGCAAGTGCTTCAATAAATCGTTTATCATTGATTGCCTGCTCTGCAAGTCCTATATTTAAATATAACGTTTGTTTCATATATTGACATAAACAAAAAAAATCCGTTGCTAAAGTCAAGCGGCAACGGATTTCCATATAGAGAGGCCCACGTTAGGGCGATTGTTTAATCATGTATCTGTTGCCGCTTGACTTGCAACGGGTGCAAAGATAGTCCTATTTTTGGGACTACAAAAATAAATAGGAGAAAAAATATGGAAAATTATTCTATTAGATTTATCGAAGTCCTTGACGCTTTAAAGCTGACTGGTTATAAGCTAAATGGGATTGGGAAAATAACAAAGCAGAAGATTTCCAATATAAAAAATGATATTACAGAAGTTAAGACAGATGTTTTATCGGATTTTTGTATAGCTTTTCCCCAAGTCAACGCCAACTATATTCTTACCGGTAGAGGATCAATGTTTCTCGAAAACGAAATTAGCGCTTTATCCGAAGAAAGGAAAGAGGATGACAGTGATGTATCGCTTACCTATGATGAGCTTTCAAGGCTGCACAAAACAACAGTTTTAAGGTATGAAAGGCTATTCAAGAACCTTAAGAGTGAGTTTGAAAAACTTGAAGAAACTATCGTAAAAGCAGACGGAGAACTTAATAAGGCTCTTGAAGATGTAAGGGTTGTAATAAAAAAGCAAAAAACAGCATAAGGACAAACCCTATAAATATAGAGCTTGCCCCCGAATCTTTACATCCCCGTCGCCTTTGGATGTAATATGCTCATTTTGGTTGAGCGCTTGTGTTGCGACATGAATTTGTAATTTTCAAAATCTCGCTCCAATATGGATATTTTCTCGTGTGCTAATTCAAGGTCCTCAGATACGCGCAATAATTGTTGCGCAATAAGTTTACTCTGCTCCATTAAACGGAGTACAGAAAGGTTGACTTCTTCCATATTGCTTATTTTTTTTAAATTGATAGTTAGGTCTTTTTATAACACTATTATTTTACAAATGTTTAAAAAGCAAACATGTTATTAAACATGGCAATATAAAACCGATTTATCACAAAATACAGAGATAACATTATAAATGAATACTTTAAATGAAAACTAATACAAAAAATAATACAGAACAAAAAGAAAGGGCAATAGACAGATTGAAAATATTCGCCGAATATGCTCGAAGCGAACTGGGAGTAGTGAAAGGACTTAATTCATTCGAGCAGTATTGCAATATCGGAAATGCGTATATTTCTAATTCCGACAAAAAAGGTAGAGGAAAAGGTTCAATAGGAAGTGACGTGATAGCAAACATATCCGAAGTCTTTCCGATGCTGAATGTGAAATGGCTGTGTACAGGAAAAGGAGAGATGATAGACGAACAATCTAAGCTTGAAGAGAAGATTGAAGCCATAAAAAAGATACTAATGTGATACCACAGTTGTTTTATAGCAATTATAGCATTGATAACCAATAAATTATATAATATAAATTAATCCCAAGCGGATCACCAGAAAATCAGAGAGTTACACAAAAGTAGCTCTCTTTTTTTATGCTCAAATTGCGTTGATTTACATGGTTCGGTTAAACCGAGAGTTAAACCTAGAATGAAAGCGACAGTCAATGAAGCACTGACACTGAAAAATCCGTCTCTTATGTATCAAAAGACTTTTCACTGGAATTGAATTAAATACTCGATAAAAATCTCACAAAAGAAACTATATCTCCCTCAACGCTTGCTTTTTCGAGGACCGCCATATATTCATCTCGTCTTTCCACCGGAATAATCAGCCAATCGTAGCCACCCGAAGCCAACATGGCATTCATTAAGAACCGCCCGACACGACCGTTTCCATCCATAAAGGGATGAATATAAGTAAACAGGAAATGCCCTAAAACGGCTCTTACACAGGCTTCCGGTTCTTCTCTAAGCAATTCGAACAAAGTGGTCATGGCATCACGAAGTGCATCCGGATTCAGAGGTGTGTGCATCGAGTTACGAATATAGACCTGATGGGAACGATAACCGACAATATCGGATGGTTTGATAATGCCTGCCGTTACGCAAGGCATGAACATTTCACTGTGCCATACCGATAAGTCCCGTTCCGCAACCTCAGCACTGTTACTACCTTCGAAAATATCGGATACGCTCTTTTTGACCTCCTGAAAGGCTTGCCAATAACCACGTGCCGCAAGCGCATTCTTTGAATCCATATCCTCTCCATCCGGCTTCCATACACCGCTTTTTACTTTATTTATTAATTCATCAGTGACCCGATACCCCTCAATAGACAAGGAGTGATAAGCATCCAACTTGTACCGGGTTTCCATTCGCTCTAAAAATTCTTTGGCGGAAAGATTACTTTTAAGCCGGGTGAAATTAGCTATTACATCTTCTCTCATATTCTGCCACATCAAGCGCAAACGGACAGCGTATGGAGATTGCGACACATGAATTTCCATCACCCTTTCGAATGGGTCTTCTTCATAAATGATATATCCCATGCGTTTCATAGTTCCGGCAATTTCATCGGCCATGTCCGTTCGCCCGATATTACGGAATGCTCCAATCACCCTGCCTGCCCGGACTGTTTGCCCTGTATCAACCAATATCTTCAAAATATCCGAGCTATCATGAACCATTGCAAGGGCAGTCCGCATCGTTAGCGCATCGTTGCGATACATGGTAGGCGTAGCTACAATAATAGCTTCCGCCAATGTATAGAGGTTGAGATTATACGGATTGTTCGTATCAATCTTTGAGGGCAATTCCGCCCCTAAATTAAAAACAGAGGTCGGAGGAATTAATGGAACCATATAGTCGTTACCTTTAGGTGCTCTTATAAGAACTTGGTTCGGTATGATGGTGGCACCTGTATATATCGACAACGATTGTTCGGCAGATAGACACCATTCATTGCCGTAGCGTTCATTTGCATACCGGGTAATAAAGCTCCAAAACGAAGCATACCATGCCGTACTGTCGCCCGGCGTTGCCCTTGGGTCGGTAACCACATACCAGCCCTTAATGATGGGCTTGAGAAAATGATTATCTACCAATCTTTTTATGTGCGTCCGGGATAAGTCGCTACTTTTAATTATCGTAAAATCCTCACCCCGTTGTACTTGTTTCAGCGCATTCAAAGAAGATGCTAACAGTTCTGCTATCGTTGCCATAGTTCCGATACATTTATGTATTACACGAATATTCTATTATTGAGAAACACGAATATATCGCTTTTGTATTCCACGAATATTTTGCAAATATAGCCAGATATTATTTGAAAAACAAATAAATAGAAGCACAACAAAGTGCAAAGACTGATTTAATCTTTCAAGTTACACTCAAGCAACTCTCTTTTTTTATGCCTGAAAAGCCCGTTTTACCTCCCGGTCCGGGCAAACCGGGAAGTAAAACGGAGAAGCATTTACTTTCGGCTGACGATTGTCCCGGTGGCCTGGTTGGCAGGCATCACCAGCACCTCCGCCACTTGTATATGTTCGGGTACGGCAGCGGCAAAGTACACCACTTCGGCAATGTCGTCACCGGTAAGCGGACGGATGCCCTTGTACACATTGTCGGCAGCGGCTTTGTCTCCACGAAAGCGCACTACGGAGAAATTCGTCTCCACAAGGCCGGGCTTGATGTTCGTCACCCGGACGGGAGTATCCACGAGGTCGATGCGCAAGCCGTCGGACAGGGCTTTGACGGCAGCTTTTGTGGCACAATACACACTACCTCCCGGATAGGCATAATCGCCGGCAATAGACCCCATGTTGATGACATGACCGCGTCCGCGCTCCACCATTCCGGGCACAACGAGGCGGGTCATGGCAAGCAAGGATTTCACGTTGGTATCAATCACCACATCCCATTCGTCCAGACTGCCCTCATGCTCTTTGTCCACGCCGATAACCAGTCCGGCATTGTTAATCAGGATGTCTATCGCCTTCCACGCTTCGGGAAGCGAATCGAGGGCGGCTGCCGCAGCCCGGCGGTCGCGCACATCGAAAGGAAGCAGGCAGACGTCCGCATGATATTCCGTTTCCAGCTCACGCTTTACGGCTGCCAGTTTCTCTACATTCCGTCCATTGAGGATGAGACGGTAACCATTCATGGCAAACTTACGCGCACAGCCCTCTCCTATACCGGAAGAGGCGCCTGTGATAAATACAATTTTCTTTTCCATACTGATAGTTTATAATTCATTGTTTGAATTTCATTGTTTGTAATTCGTCTTCTGTAATTTATCATCAGCAAATCTTCTTCTTCTTCTTCTTCTTCTGCTGCTGCTGCTTCTGCTGCAATTCGTCATCAGCAATTCGTCATCAACAATTCATAATCAACAATTCATAATCAACAATTCATAATCAGCAATTCATAATCAGATGTTACGAAGTGCAAAGTTATGACTTATTTGCGAGCATCAACAAATAACTCGTAACTTATCCTCCATAACCCTTAAAGTTTTCAAGAAATATATGTACCTTTGCGCCACTTTTTGTGATGACTGACTATATCAGGTAGAGATTTGTTTAATTAGTTTGGATAAAGATAAGAAACGCTTATGCAAAAGTCCGATTGCATCATCGGTGTAGAGCACGTATCGAAATTCTTTGGAGATAAAGCCGTACTGAATGATGTGAATTTGTCTGTCCGTAAGGGCGAGTTTGTAACGATATTGGGACCGTCCGGTTGCGGAAAGACGACGTTGCTGCGTCTGATTGCAGGTTTCCAGACCGCCTCGGAAGGAGTGATTACCATTGCAGGGAAAGACATCACGCAGACCCCGCCCCACCGCCGTCCGGTGAACACAGTGTTCCAGAAGTATGCCCTGTTCCCGCACCTCAACGTATTCAACAACATTGCCTTCGGCCTCAAACTGAAGAAGCTCCCCGCCGCCACCATCGAAAAGAAGGTGAAACAGGCGCTCCGCATGGTGGGCATGACCGACTATGAAGACCGCGACGTGGACTCCCTCTCCGGCGGACAGCAGCAGCGTGTGGCCATAGCCCGCGCCATCGTCAACGAACCCGAAGTGCTGCTCCTCGACGAGCCTCTTGCCGCCCTCGACCTGAAAATGCGCAAGGACATGCAAATGGAACTGAAAGAGATGCATCAGAAGCTGGGCATCACTTTCGTATACGTCACCCACGACCAGGAAGAAGCGCTCACGCTGAGCGACACGATTGTCGTCATGAGCGAGGGTAAGATACAGCAGACAGGCACCCCGATAGACATCTACAACGAACCTATCAACTCCTTTGTGGCCGACTTCATAGGCGAAAGCAACATCCTGAACGGCGTCATGGTGCACGACCAGCTCGTCAGCTTCTGCGGACATGAATTCGACTGCGTGGACACCGGTTTCGGCGAACAGGCACAGGTGGACGTCGTGATCCGTCCGGAAGACATCTACATCTTCGACCCCTCGGATGCGGCACAACTGACGGGAACCGTAACAAGTTCCATCTTCAAAGGCGTGCACTACGAGATGCTGGTGCAGACCCGCGAAGGCTACGAGCTGATGGTGCAGGACTACCACTGCTTCGAAGCCGGTCGCGAGGTGGGCTTGCTGGTGAAGCCCTTCGACATCCACGTGATGAAGAAAGAACGCACCTGCAACACCTTCGAAGGCAAACTGCTGGACGAAACCCATGTGGAATTCCTGGGATGCAGCTTTGAGTGCAGTCCGGTGCACGACATCCATCCGGAAACACCCGTAAAGGTGGAAGTGGACTTCCAGAACGTCATCCTTGAGGACAACGAAGAGGACGGACGACTGACAGGCGAAGTGAAATTCATCCTCTACAAAGGCAACCACTATCATCTGACTGTGTTCACCGACTGGGACGAGGACATCTTCGTAGACACCAACGACGTATGGGACGACGGCGACAGAGTGGGAATACGAATAGCACCGGAGAATATACGAATCACTAACCACTAACCACTCAAAACAATTTGCCAATGAAAAGTTTCTTCATGCGGCGGCGTAACTGGACACTACCCTACGCACTGTTCCTGCTGATATTTGTGATAGTGCCGTTGCTACTGATTGTGCTGTATGCCTTTACGGATGCCGAGGGAGCATTCACCCTTGCCAACTTCCGCAAGTTTATGATGCACCCCGAAGCGATGAACACCTTCATCTACTCCATCGGCATAGCCATCATCACCACGCTGGCGTGCCTGTTGCTGGGCTATCCGGCTGCCTATATCCTCAGTCAGAAGCAGTTCAACACCTCGCAGACCATGGTGGTGCTGTTCATCCTGCCCATGTGGGTGAACATACTGATACGCACGCTTGCCACAGTGGCGCTGTTCGACTTCCTGAACCTGCCGCTGGGCGAAGGCGCACTCCTGTTCGGCATGGTGTACAACTTCCTGCCGTTCATGATATACCCCATCTACAATACATTGCAGAAAATGGACCACAGCCTCATAGAAGCTGCCCAAGACCTCGGAGCCACCCCCTTGCAGATATTCGGCAAAGTGATCCTGCCCCTCTCCATGCCGGGCATCATGAGCGGCATCGTCATGGTGTTCATGCCTACGGTAAGCACCTTTGCCATTGCCGAACTGCTGACGATGAACAACATCAAGCTCTTCGGAACAACGGTGCAGGAGAACATATACAACGGAATGTGGAACTACGGTGCGGCCCTGTCGCTCATCATGCTGCTGCTGATAGGCGTCACCATCCTCTTCACGAACGAGGAGGACAGCGCATCCAATGAAAGCGGAGGTGTGATATGATGACACGTATTCTTGCCAAAGGCTATCTGTGGCTGCTGCTTGCGCTGCTCTACTCGCCTATCCTTATCATTATGATCTTCTCCTTCACCGAAGCCAAGGTGCTGGGCAACTGGACGGGATTTTCCACCAAGCTGTACAGCTCCCTCTTTACGGGCGGCATGCACCACTCACTGATGAATGCCATTTGGAACACCTTTGCCATTGCCATGCTGGCAGCCACCGCATCGACGGCACTGGGCAGCATTGCGGCTATCGGCATCTTCAACCTGCGCACACGCACACGTCAGGTGATGAACTTTGCCAACGCCATTCCGATGATGAACGCCGACATCATTACGGGTGTGTCGCTGTTCCTGCTGTTCGTCAGCTTCGGCATATCGCAGGGATTCACAACGGTGGTACTGGCGCACATCACATTCTGCACCCCCTACGTAGTGCTGAGCGTGATGCCCCGTCTGAAAAAGATGAACCAAAACGTGTACGAAGCCGCCCTCGACCTCGGCGCAACCCCGTTCCAGGCATTGCGCAAGGTCATCCTTCCGGAGATATTTCCGGGCATGATAAGCGGGTTCATCCTTGCCTTTACACTCTCCATCGACGACTTCGCAGTAACCATATTCACCATCGGGAACGAAGGACTGGAAACGCTCTCCACCTACATCTACGCCGATGCCCGCAAAGGCGGACTGACACCGGAGCTGCGCCCCCTCTCCACCATAATATTCATTACGGTGCTGGTGCTGCTGATCGTCATCAACAAACGCGCGGAACGTGCACAGAAGAGTTGAAAACTGAAAGTATAGTCAAAATAAACTTACCGAACAAAAAAATGAAAAGACTGACAGGTATACTCCTTCTCCTCTGCCTTGCCCTTGCCGCCGTTTCGTGCAAAGGTTCAGGCGAAGAGCGCAGCCACGTACTGAAAATCTACAACTGGGCGGACTACATCGACGAAGACGTGCTTGCCGAATTCCCCGACTGGTACAAACAGCAGACAGGCGAGGACATCCGCCTTGTCTACCAAGTGTTCGACATCAACGAAATCATGCTCACCAAGATAGAACGCGGGCACGAAGACTTCGACGTGGTATGCCCCTCGGAGTACATCATCGAACGCATGCTGAAGAAAGACCTTCTCCTGCCCATCGACCGCAACTTCGGCAAGACCCCGGACTATCTGCCCAACATTTCCCCCTACATCCGCCGGGAACTGAACAAGACCAGTCAGCCGGGACGCACCACCACAGACTATGCCGTACCCTATATGTGGGGCACAGCCGGCATACTCTACAACCGCAGCTTCATCACCCCCGACGAAGCCGGCAGTTGGCACTGCCTGTGGAACTCCAAGAACAAAGGCAAGCTCCTGATGAAAGACAGCTACCGCGACGCCTACGGAACCGCCATCATCTACGCCCACGCCCGCCAGCTTGCCGACAGCACCGTTACGGTGGAACAACTCATGAACGACAACTCCCCCGAAGCCATAGCCCTTGCCGAAAAGTACCTGAAAGCCCTGAAACCCAACATTTCCGGTTGGGAGGCCGATTTCGGCAAGGAGATGATGACGAAAGGAAAGGCGTGGCTGAATTTCACTTGGAGCGGCGACGCGGTCTGGGCCATGGAAGAGGCGAGTGCCGTAGGTGTAGATCTGGGGTATGAGGTTCCTTTGGAGGGCAGTAATATCTGGTACGATGGTTGGGCGATCCCTAAATACGCTCGCAACGTGAAGGCGGCCAGTTATTTTATGGACTATCTATGCCGTCCGGACATCGTCAGCCGTAATATGGAAGTGACCGGATATGTCAGCACCGTGGCTACCCCGGAAATATTGGCGGAAAAGATCGATACGATGCGGACCGAGTTCTCGGACGTAAGTTATTTCTTCGGACCGGGTGCTGATAGCATACAGATTGACAAGATACAATATCCCG